>Ga0228711_1004930_pt1 | contig 20371 bp, 16 predicted proteins | sample MedpolnodulmetaG_2_FD_177996 | JGI IMG/M metagenome (GOLD analysis project Ga0228711, IMG submission 177996) | Root nodule microbial communities from Medicago polymorpha collected in Santa Monica, California, United States - brown nodules | ecosystem: Host-associated > Plants > Roots > Nodule... | reverse complement strand
TATCTATATATATATATATATATATATATATATATATATATATATATATATATATATATATATACACACACTTTATTCGCTGGATTAGACTTTGAACATTGCTCTAGACTCTGAAGTCTTTCAGACTTTGGACTCTGGACTTAGTTTAAAAAGAAGAAAAAGCTAACACAATTCAATCATATCCCGTTCTTGTGTTTTTCTCACCTTCAATACTTACACTAACCTCTCTTTCAATATAAATTGTCATTCTATATTTAGAATTAATGTCTCAAAATTAGCGTATTATACACTTCTCAAATAAATGAAATCCAAAAGTAAATGTGTTCTTAAAGTAAACAAATCACAAAGCATACACATGGAGGTGAAGATAATGGGGTGAGCAGCTTAAAGTTTGTATTTAAAATCAGTGGTATATTATACTTACACATATAAAATAAATAAAATAAAAAATTGGGGGGTGGGTTGTGGCCCACCTTGGCCCAAGTAGTGCTCCGCCACTGGTTATATCACTGTGTTTGTTTCAACTGCAGCTGTCCAGATTGTCAGTAGAGATTTGATGTCATTTTGTAGGCTTTTAACTTTATTAGTGTATTGTTGTGTAATGTGTTGCCTAATGCAACCACTTTTGTTGAATTTCAATCATTTGTGTAATGTTCACGTAATGTCGAATTGATTTAATCTTATTGAATCATGAAAAATTATGCAATGTTGTTGTTTATGACTTGATATAGTTGATGTATTGGTTTTACTTCCTCTTGGATTGTCATTCTTAATTACAAGTTATAACAGGCCGAAAATGGCTTGGTTATATAATGCAGAATGTGCTGTCTACGTTACTGATAAGAACGGTAGTTAACTACTGCTAGAAGAACGATAGTTAACCACTGTTGAAGCCAACTTGAAACTGCAGTTAACTATCGTTGAAATAATAAAACGGTGGTTAACTACCGTTGAAGATAATTGCGTAAATTCCATGTGTTGTTAAACAATTACACATGTGAGAAAGACAATTTTCACATTTAATTTCGGTGTAGTTTTCTTACTTGTAAGGCCTTAAGCCCACTTTGTAATATAAAAAAAGGCATGGAGTGTGTGTTTTAAATAACAAGAGAGTGGAGTGTAATATCTCTCTATGTTTCAAGGAAGATAACCGTAATTTACTCTAATAATAGTAGTAATCATGAAGAAGATGATAGCTAACCATACATTATGGATTTCTTTACATGTAAAAAAGCATTTCTTTAAATACAAATCTAACTAAAAAATTGTAGCCTTAGTTAACAACTTATATCCTTGAATAGGTAATAAACCCAATATAATAAAACCCGTGATCAAATTTAATTATGAGAAATACTTACTTAGTTATAACCCAATATGTTATTTAAATAGATGAAATGAATAGTATTTTATTTGTGTACTCAAATATATTTTATTTATGGTTGTGTCTGTATTTCTCATCAATTATGAACAAGTTTCAGATTCTACTTAGAAACGTTCCAAAACAAACTTTCTTAAAGAAGGAAAGACGTTAAGAATTCAATGGTGTCATGCAGGATGAAAGGACCTACGTTGGATTTGACGTGTCAGAAACTCATAAAAGATTGTTTGTGCCATAACATAACCTGTAATGTAATGTAACCACACTATGCTGTCTTTTCCACCCTAATCATAACCGTCCAAACTGGAATGTCGTTGATGCAAATTAACAATGCTGAATCATTGATTAAAAAAGAAAATTTGGCTAGTGCCATTAATGCAACGCAAGTGATTAGTTTTTTTTTTTTTTTGGAGAGGGGCAAGTGTTTTTAGCTGAAATTTAAAAATTTAAAATATGTAGTAAAAATATATTTGAATAAGCTAAATGAATGACTTTAAAAATAATCCTTATTAACTTCAATTTCTTATACATTACTATAAAATAACCTCTATGAAGCCATTGATTTAAAATAAGCTAAATGATTTTTTTATACACAAAAGAGGGCAAAAGGCCATAAGCTAAATGACTTTAAAACAAATGAGTTTAGAATAAGTTAAATGACTATAATCACATGTAACATATAAATTTCTTAAACATGACCTTAAAATAAGCTAAATGTATGACTTGAAGTTATTCATTGTTGGGATATACAATATTTTTTATAGACAAAAATTCAATTTGGTTTTTTCGAATAACCCAAATTAAAAAAACAAAAGAAAGTTAAAGATGTTTATTTTAAGCATAATCACTAAAACATGATTAACAAATTAAGCTAAATGAATGACTTCAATTAAAGTCAAGTTTTAAAAAAACCAATCAAGTTATAGAAGTTTATCTTAAGCATATAAAATAAGCAAATAACCGGTGTCTCAGGACACTAGTTAAGGAATTATAAAATGAAATGTTTTCTCGAAAATTGTACATTTTATTCTTGAAATTTGAAAAAATGTTGCTTTTATTGTTGACATTATTTTTTTCTTTCCACTTTTAACTGTTTAACTAGTGCCCAGAGGCAATGGTTAACCCTTACTTTAAGCATGATGATTAACAAATTATTCCTTTCTATTACTATGTTACGTGTGAGGAATTTTCCCCCAAATTATTGTTAATAAAAAATATATATCTTATGGGTTGTCACTTTGTAATAAGAAAATTTTCCCTCATTTTCTCGAGAAATTTTTATTCTTTTTCTGACACTGAGATTCTCTTCTAATTTTCAATTTCCGTTTTCATTCAATTTCCACTGTTCCTGCGTGACTTGATACCTCCGTCTTGTGAAGAAACGCGTTGACTCTTTCTTGAGTTCATTTCCACCAATCAAAGTTTTCATCTTTCTCAAGATTTCAAACTTGCAACACAATTTTTACTCTAATGGGTCAAATGGGTCTCTTCAAAATCCTTAGATTCCTCTAAATTGTTTCTTCAATTCCATTCTTAATTTTCTTTGTTTTTCTCAGTGTTTTTGGTGTTAACCGTCCGGTTTCTGGGACGAAGAGACTCTGGTAATCTGGAGTTCGTCTGAGAGGTAAGTAAAACGTTCTTGATGGATTCAAAGGGTTCTAAGGATGGGAAGAATTACATAATGGATACACCTGTGGTGGTTTGTGTTATGGAAGATGAAAAAGTTGAAGATCATGTCAATGGTGAAGATGATAGTGATTCTAATTCTTTGTTGCCTCCTAGGAGAGGTTGTATGTCAAGAAATTCTGGTAAGACAAGAAGGAAAGTTCAGTGGAATGATAAGAATGGTAATCAGCTTGCTGAGGTGTTGGAATATGAACCAAGGTAATTATTTATTATTTTTTGTATATATAATTTTGTTATTTATTTTTGGTGTATTATTACAATTATCTGAATTAGTGAATTGTTGTGTTCTGCATTGATTTTTTTTCCTTTTATAGCAACTTGTTTACAATTTAATAAATTCAATGCCATTTTTGGAGTATTTTGTTGACACTTCTAATTAAGGGTGTCCGACATGTGTCGTGTCAGACACGGACACTTGTGATTATATTGAATTATGTCATTTATGTGTCAGTGTTTAGAAGAATCTGAGTTTGACCGTGATTGTGCTTCAGTCTCAGTGTCGACGTATCCGTGTCAGGGTCGTGACCGTGCTTCATACTACTAATTTTACATTTTTGTTCTTCTTTTCTTTTGTATTTCCACCTAGTTTAGAACATGTGCTCTCATGAATAACCATTCAATTAAGCTTAAATGGTTAATGAGTGCTACCAAATACGAATTGTTCAGTAAAATCTGAGTTTGATTCCTGAATAAAACAATTTGTGGCTTGACTTTACTTACCTCTTGGCCAAACTTCGGATTATTTGGTTCCCTTTCCCCCGAGAACCGGAAGGTTAACAAAAAAAGAACATGTGCTGTCATGAATGTTTGCTATGTTAATCTAGTTCTTTATATAACTACTCGAGGGTGCCCTGATGGTGATGGCTTGTGACCCAAGAGTGTGCTCTTCTCTAGGTCTCAAGTACGAATCCATCAGATGTCAACAGTTGAGTCAGCCTATATAGGGCTTTGCTCTGACTTTAATTGGGCCCCACTAGCGGATAATGAGATTGGTCCCCCGGGTTAGCCGGTACTTGGATATCGACTTGGTTATTGGAACTTGCTAATATGGATGTTTTGTGAATTGATGTTCTAATGGTTTTAGATTATAGTTATGGTGCGAAGGCAAATTGCAGTAGAATGCTGTCAAAATTACGGCTGTGATGTCATTGTGGAGACCCTAAAATCCATTATATTGCATCTGCAATTGCGGTTGCAAACCCACAATTTAAAACCATGGTTATGCTAAGGTCATACGTTTAATGACAAAAAAGAGTCTCCTCTAGAATAAGTCGGTGAAATCTTTGGAAACTTCGATTTATGCCATTAGGTCTGAACTAAAATCTCAGCAGAAGTTGGCTATAATTAGGTCATTAAAATGTATTCATGATGATCATCTTTTTTTTTTGTATTCAATTAAGTGTGTTTTACTTTAATGATATCAGGATGAGAATAATATCGTTTTGCTCTCAAGTTTCTGTCTAAAATGCAAGTTCACGTAGAAATGATAAGCTGATAGGACTTTGGCCATCATTCTGTGTTATGTTGATGTTTACATAACAACTAATGTACTTTGATGTAGTTTTTTGACATTACCTTTGTACTTTGATAATTTGTAGATTGTTTATGGGTTAATAGGTCTTTATCCCCTGTAATATAAGTCATTTCCGGTTTCTCCCCTGTAAAATATTTTTTTTGATTTACCCCCTGTAAAATATTTTTGTTTTAATTTACCCCCTAATAGGCCAAACAAAAACGAAAAATTCTTGAAAAAAAAAAATAAAATTGGTTTTTGTTTGGCCTACTAGGGGGTAAATCAAAACAAAAATATTTTACAGGGGTGAATCAAAAAAAATATTTTACAGGGGGAAAACTGGAAATGACCTATATTACAGGGGGGTTAAGACCTATTAACCCATTGTTTATTTGTGTCTTTAGAGGTTCTTTGAACTAGTACTTTAGCCTTAACTTAGAAATTTTTGGTCTTTTTTTCTTCTCTTTTCCCATTTGACTTTTTGATTTTTCTGTTGCGGCTGATAAGTTTCAACATACTAGATGGGAACTTGTTATTCTTTTTTTCTTTACTTTCTTTTCATTCTTCTTCAGGTTATCCAGATTTTGAACTTTTTTGACTTTTTGTACTTTTTGATTTTTTGCTTACTTTCTTTTCATTCTTCTTCAGGTTACACCCTTGTTCCAGTTTTAAGTTTACTTCTACTTTTGTTTTCTCCTTTTTGTAAATTAGTTTTAACCTCTGGTCTATTTGAGTAAGCATTTTTCTGTTGGAAAAATTGTCTCTGGGTTCTGGCTATGTTATTTTCCTGTTTCCGTTGAAAATGATTGTATACATTTGGATTTTCAGCTGATGTGTATACCTTGCAATTTGCTCTTTAATAGCTATTGTTGGTTGGCTTGTATACCTTGTCATTCCCTTGGACTTCATATCAAGTCTTTGACATATTTGAATTGACTTATTTGAGTTTATCTAGTGACATTATTACTCGTTGGACTGTTTGGACTTTGGAGAGCTTATGGAAACAATTTAGGACATTTCTATATAAGCACTCCAAGATAACAGCTAATAGCTTGTATAAATAAAGTTTGACTTTATTTTTACTTTTGTTTAAAAATAGCTTATACATAAGTACTTATATGATAAGCGCTAGAGCTTATGCTATAAATGCTCATTAAACTGTTTATCCAAACATGACCAAAATTCTCTTTTTCATGTGAAATTTTCTTGGTCCTTGAGGTAGAATAGTCGTTATAGCGGTGTTTTTGTGGTAATATGCAAGTTCTACTTTTGCAGGGTTCTCTTTGATAGATATCCAATAGGATTTGAGGATACTTTAGATGTTTCATTTTTTGTGTTACCCTTATTTGGTAACTAATCTTCTTAACTTCATCATACTTTGTCTTGTTATGTGATATACACTCTTTTGACCACCCGAGCATTAATAGTTGCAGCTCAACTGAGATAAGCGATCCACAAAGTAATGTGTTCACAATATTGAGATTGTGAACAATCAACTCTATATGCATTATTAATGTAGATAATATCCTAATTTTCTCACATTTGGTCTCCCAATTGTGTGTGCAGTGATGTCAGTGACTCAGAAGACGATGACGAAGATTCAGATTCTTGTATCTGTACAATAATGTAGAAATCATCTTGATATTAGCTGTCTCATACTCTCTGCTGGATTATTCAGGGGCATAATATGGCCTGCCAACCCTGAATTTGACCAAGTTAGAGACGGAACATGATAGATTTTTTGTTCTGAGATGGGGCCCGATAGTCCAATAACCACGGCATGCGGCCTCTCATGTCTACCGATATTTGGATTCAGTTCATCTTACTGAGTTTCGAGATGATTTCTTAGATTAACTTTGGGAGGAACTCTCGGATGTAGATCGAAACACTTCCAGCAATATGATTTGGACAGTGATGATAGCTTTCATGCTTAGCCCTATCTACTGATGCTGTAAAAGTTGTGCATTCAACTGATTAGATCATTATCTATCTAATTAAAGAGGAGACACCTCCAATATTATTTCATTTTGTTTTTCTGGTTCCCCATTGTATGGAACAAATTTTCAGGATTCATGTTATTTTTTCTTCAATTTTTGTTTTTTTGGTTTCAATGAGCGTAGCAGCGAGACTGACACACACTAAGTGCGGAGAATAGGGCGTTGCAGGTTTGAACCCTCAAATGTAACCACAGCCTTTTACCGTCTCAGCTGCAGTTACAGGACAATGATTCAAGTATTCACTCCAAAGTGATTATTCTGAAACCTATTCCAGATCTTACTTATGTTGTAACTGTCTAGGAAAATAGTCTCTATTTTTGAATCTACTAAATATGTTTGGATTGACTTATTTGAGTTTATCTAATAACATAAACACTTGTGAGAATATTTCAGAGAACTTGTAAAACAACTTATGATGACATGTCCATAAGCTGTTTTCTCCGTATGTGTTTAATTAAGCTGTTTATTCGAAAAGGGCCTAACTATATGCGTTTACCTTGACAATATCTTTGTAGAATTCTGCTCTTTACCCAAACGATTTTGCTCATTCCCAAAGTAAATGACCAAAATACCCCTACGCATGTTGACTCACGTAGCGTGAGTTAACTCACGCTAGTTATATTTTCTGCGTGACTTAAGTCACGCCGCGTGAGTTAACTCACGCCGGTTAAAAACTTCAGCAATAGATATATAACTCATCTGAAATATAAAAAAGTGGATATGTGATTTGAGACTAAATAAGGACATATAAAAAGTGGATATGTATAATAAGGATATGTGATTTGTGCTGTCCATACAAATAAATGCATTGTGCTGTCCATGCTTTTATATGTGTTTTGTCTACAAGAAGCCACGCGTTATTGGACATTTAGAATTGTTGCAGCACGTGGAAAAAGGTTATTTACTAGTATAGAGGGAATTAATAAGACGAAGACACTATAATTGTTGCAGCACTTGAATAGTTTGCTAAATATTGGAATTTCAGTGCCTATTCATACAGAAAATCAGAAAGGAAACCAGCGTGAGTTAACTCACACTGGGGTTCAGTGTATTTTTTCTGCGTGACTTAAGTCACGTAGCGTGAGTTAACTCGCGCAAAAATTACTCTAACGTGAGTTAACATGCGTAGGGGTATTTTTGTCATTTACTTTGAGAATGAGCAAAATCGTTTGGGTAAAGAGCATAATTCATCTTTGTATTAAATACGAACTTAATCAATCCAACTGCCGGAGGAAAAGTTCTCATGAGGTACATTAAGAGTTTGGAGCTTATTTAACAACTCAAGTTCTAATTGGTGGATAGTTGGAATCCATTAAAGTAAAAACTTTGGAAGTAGTGTGCATAATACAATGGTTGTCCAATATATAGTTACATAGTTCGCAATACGTTTTGGTACGTGGTACGGGCAAGGTCAGGGCCGGATCCAAACATTGTACTATATTAGTGTGGCTAAAATATAAATAGTACGATAGGTTCTGAAAGTGTAGGTTTGCACTATTAATTTCAATGAAACAGTACAATAGTATAACTTTCTTGGAATTCAAATACACACATAGATATTACTAGTACAAAGTATTAATTGGAGCAGACTGATTAAGTTCAAAACAGACGATGTAAAATCAACTTGAGCTGCTTTTGCTGCAAAATGAAATCCCAAACAAATCACATCCTTATCATTAATACGAATGGTGCTAATACATTCTCATTCTGCAACACTAGATCAGTGGAAGGAACATCTGGTCCAATTCATGAAGAACTAATATCACTACATGCAAAACATGTTCCAAATGGACAATGGTGCGTTCAACAGTAGAAACTTCTAATGATTTCAGAAAAGCATCAGCAACAGCTTTATAGATAGATACATGTTTTCATTATATATAGTATAAATAAAGATAAACAGTACTAATCTTAGTACCACCAAATCCATTTTGGTCTATAGATAAAAGGGCTGTGTTCAATTTTACAGATTTACCATAAACTCTAATAGATTTCACACCAATAAAGAACTTGGAGGAGTACTAACAAGGTTTGTTAAAAGACTGTCAAAATCATAGTCACAGAATTCGCTCACTACCTCTAGAACCGCGAACTGGTTCGTACGAACTGGACCAGGAAGCATACAGGTAAGCTTACATCTACCACTCTTTGATTTACTAAATTTAATTATTTTGATATCCATTATTAATACTGCAAAGCATTTCATTTGGGTTTGTCGTATTGTAAAATTTATTACAAAAAATGGTGCAAAACAAAGACTTTTCTTTGATTATCATTATATTTCTTCCCTTGCATATTATAAACATCAGATCATCCCAACGACTGTTTGTGCAAAATTTCCAAATAACTAACCAATTTAATACAACAATGATAATCCAATTGCATAATCAATCAAACAAGAGAAAAGTCATGCTGTACAAAACTGGGTAAGAAGACTCAAAGATGTGCTTCTTCCGGCTGATGATTTGATAGACGAGTTTCTTATCGAAGATATGATACACAAAAGGGATAAAGCTCATAAGAACAAAGTGACACAGGTATTTCATTCCTTATCTCTAAGCAGAGCTGCTTTTCGCCGTAAAATGGCTCATGAGATTGAAAAAATACAAAAAAGTTTTAATGATGTTGTGAAAGATATGTCTGGTTTGATTCTTAACCCAAATGTTGTGGTGGTTGAGCAAACTAAAGATGTAAGAAGGGAAACTAGTTCTTTTGTGTTAGAATCAGAGATCATTGGAAGGGAAAATGACAAAAAGAAGATTATAAGCTTGTTGAGGCAATCACATGAACATCAGAATGTCTCCTTGGTTGCTATTGTTGGTATTGGTGGTTTGGGAAAGACGGCTCTTGCTCAATTGGTATACAATGATGTTGGAACAAAGGGTGTTTCGTAAAATCACCTCTTGAGTTTTGATGATAACAAGGTATTAAAATTATCAATTGGATATGCTAAACATTTGTTCAAAGTGTACAGGATCTTAATCAAAGTATAGAGATTCTGATTGAACAAGTTAAAGAGCAAAGGAATTTATTGAAGCTTAAAGCATCTGAAGAAAATGCGTCTGAAGAATATGCTCCTGAAGAAACGCGCTCCTAAAGACACGTCATCAGAAGCAATGTCATCAGAAGCAAGATCATCAGAAGCTACTTCACCAGAAGCGTTAGAGCGTTGGCAAAGTACAATGTACGAATTGTACAACCACTAACTCTGCGCATTCCTCTGCAACCACCATATCTGCATCTTGTCTCTACATCAAGACAAGAATAACAGTAATGTTCGCTGGACTTGTTTTTTCACAAGTGGAATGGATTTGAAATTAGTTCTTCATAGGACAACCATCAAATCAGGCAAAAGATCAATGGTGAAGAATCAAAGCTTCAGACAAGACAAGTTGATGTACCGGCTAGTTCTCAACGTCTCTCAAATCCTCTATAAATAGGGATGAAGACTTGAAGAAAAGAAGAACAACACATATACAAGAAACGCATATCTGAGCCAAAACGTCGCAAGTTTAAACACATCAACAACTTAGAGAATTCTTACAAAAGTTCATATCTTAAACTTTGAACTTGTGTTTAAACAAGTTTAAACACATCAAATATGCGGGATCAATTGAGGACTTATTTGATGTGTGGTGCTCAAGGCAGTAAGGCAGTATCCCTTACAAAAGTTTAAACACATCAAAAACTTTTCAGAATGTAAGAAAGAAAAGTTTTTGAAAACACAATTCAAGTTCCCCCCCTCTTGTGGTTTTTCTCACCTTTAAAATATGCTTCGTGATAATTTAACTAGTAAGAGATACTTGCTACTTCTGGATGACGTTTGGAATGAGAGTTTTGAAAAGTGGGATCAATTGAGGACTTATTTGATGTGTGGTGCTCAAGGCAGTAAGGTTGTAGTGACAACTCGTAGTAAAATTGTGGCACAGACAATCGGTGTAAGTGACCCCTATGTTTTGAGTGGTTTAACTCCAGAACAATCATGGGGTTTGTTAATGAACATCATTACATATGGGGATGTGACCAAAGAAGTGAACCCAACTCTCGAATCAATTGGAAAGAAGATAGCAGAAAAGTGCAAAGGAGTTCCATTAGCAATTAGATCATTGGGAGGCATATTACGAAGAAAAAGTGAAGAAAGGGAGTGGATCGATGTCTTACAAGGTGACTTTTGGAAGTTGTGCGAGAATAAAGATAACATCTTGCCGGTCTTAAAATTGAGTTACCATAGCTTATCACCTCAACAAAGACAATGTTTTGCTTATTGCTCTTTATTTCCTAAGGATTGGGAATTTAAGAAGGATGAGTTAATTCAAATGTGGATGGCACAAAGTTATCTTGATTGTTCGGTTGAAGGGAAATGCATGGAAGATGTTGGTAACCACTTCGTAAATATTTTCTTGACGAAATCATTCTTCCAAGATGCAAAATTGAACAACGATGGTGATGTATATGAATTTAAAATGCACGATTTATTGCACGATCTTGCAACACAAGTAGCCGGCAGTGATTGTTGTTACTTGGATAATAAGAAAAAAAGATGTCTAGGAAGACCTATGCATGTATCAGTGGAATGCGATGCCTTGTGTTTGTTGGAATCGCTGGATTCAAGTAAGTTGCGGACTTTGATTGTGTTTGGTTCCAATGCCAATAATGTGAAACTATCAGTTATTTCATGTAACTAACCTCCAGTGGTCGTTCGGTTGACCGCATACCTTATTATTTGGATGGGTAGACGGCGTGCATGATTGATCTTTTTCGCTTGCTTAGTGAGTTGCTTGAGGATAGCGAGATCTTCCTCTGTTTATCTGCTTTGAAGTCTTAGTATAGGGCTCTGATTTAGGGTGTTGGTCTTTCTTTTATTTTGGTGTCGACTATTTTATATGTTGTTGAGATTTTAATCATATGTTGAGAGTAGAGATTTATTTGGTGATGTATTTATGATGATTATGACATGACTACTTGGATATGTATGCTATTTATCTGCTGCAATGTTTTTGAGAAAATTGTTATGCATGCTATTTGTAATATTCACGTGTTTTATCGCTTTAATAGAAGTAGGGCGTTCCATCTTTCATACCTCTATATAAAGGAATGAAGACTTGAAGTTTTGGAGAGACTCAAAAACGTTTTAACTGTGTCAAAACTCTGCTGAAATTGCTGTACATCAAACACATAGAATTTCTTAACAACTTTCATTTCTTAGAAATTCTAGAGTTTTAAGAGTCTAATTTGTTTTGTATTGTGAACACCATTGATTTTATATCAGCTGTTCAAACTCAAACATATTTCTTTGTAATTTTTTTGTTTAGAAGTCTTTTGCTTTTTTGCTTGAGCATAAGAAATCTCTTGTTTGTGTGCTTGAGTATTTGAAGTCTCTTGCTTGTGTGCTTGAGCATTTGTAATCAGATTTGGATTATAATGAACTCTACTTAGTAGTGCAAGGGGGGACATGGCTACTTCCGGATTGTGGAAGGAACTTGTATAATTGTTCTGTGTGTTTCTCTTCTCTCGCTATCATTATTTTATCCGCTGCATTAGACTCTGAACATTGCTCCAAAATCTGAACTCTATCAGACTTTGGATTTTGAACTTAGTTTAAAAAGAAGAAAAAATTAACACAATTCAACCCCCATTCTTGTGTTTTCCTCACCTTTAGAAAAATGTATGAACAATGAGTTTTTGAGACCGAGAGAATAGATGCAAATGATTCAATGCTTTGGGAGTTATGAGAGAGTGAGTATATATATAAAATGAGTGCAAGTGCAAATTTTCGTCTAAAAACAACCAAGTGAATGGATTCACTAAATGTGTGAATCGATTCAGACAGCAGGAAAACAAGTCAGATGAACAATGATGATTGATACGATTCAGGCAAAATTTGAATCGATTCAAAATACCCAGGATGAAGATTGATACGATTTAGATTCAAAATGAGATTTAGTGTAAGTCAGAGACAAGATATAATGAGTCAGATTAGAATGAATCGATTCAGTGTAAGTCAGAGAGTTTTCATGATACGATTCATATTAGAATGACTCGATTCAGGATCGATACAAGATATAATGAGTCGATTCACACAAAGTCAGAGACTTTGTGTGATACGATTTAGATATCAATGAGTCGATTAACTAGTGCAGAAAATGAATTTTGACAGTGAATGAAGAAAATTTTGACAAAAGGGTATAATGAACAACATGCCACAAATTACTAAGGTGCTTTAACATATTCTAAGTCTAAGCTACAAAGAGAGAAACATTATGCTAGGAAAAACAAGCTCACAATTAAAACATCATCAAAATAACGGTTGGCAAACAAGCTTCAAAATTTAAGAAGGAAATGTGCAACAACCTTTTTGACTCCAAAAAGTTGTCTAATAGACTTAAAAACTTTTAAAAATAAGATAAGATACAAGATCATTTTCCAAAAAAATAGAGAAACGACAAAAAATTTAGAAGGAAATGTGCAACAACTTTTCTGACTCTAAAAAGTTGTCTACGAGATTTAAGAACTGTTATAAATAAGATGTTCTAAAAAAGATAAGTAGATAAAATGAGTAGTTTGCGTCTAATGTTGGGGTTAAGAAATAAATGTAGGGATGTGGGGAAAAATTTTCTCATCAAAACTAGTATCAAAATTTTAGCCCAAAGCCCAATTCCAATAAAACCCTAACATATATAAACCCATTTCTCAGACACAAACATTTCGCACACACCATAGAAACCCTAGCAATGGCTTCCGCCGCCGCAAGACCCCTCGTCACCGTCCAAACACTCGACTCCGACATGGCCACCGATTCATCAACCACCCTTCCAATCCCCGATGTAATGCGAGCTTCCATCCGTCCCGATATCGTCAACTTCGTTCACTCCAACATCTCCAAAAACTCCCGACAACCCTACGCCGTCAGCCGTAAAGCCGGCCACCAAACCTCCGCTGAGTCATGGGGAACCGGTCGTGCCGTTTCCCGTATTCCTCGTGTTGCCGGAGGTGGGACCCACCGTGCTGGTCAAGCTGCTTTCGGTAATATGTGTCGTGGTGGTCGTATGTTTGCTCCGACCAGAATCTGGCGTAAATGGCACCGGAAAATCAATGTGAATCAGAAGCGTTACGCCGTTGTTTCGGCTATCGCTGCTTCAGCAATTCCTTCGCTTGTTCTTGCTCGTGGTCATAGGATTGAAACTGTTCCTGAGTTTCCTCTTGTTGTAGGTGATTCAGCTGAAGCAGTAGAGAAAACCAAGGAAGCTATTAGTATTTTGAAGAAGATTGGAGCTTTTGCTGATGCTGAGAAAGCGAAAGCGAGTCTTGGGATTCGACCGGGGAAAGGTAAGATGCGTAACCGTAGGTATATATCGCGAAAAGGACCGTTGATTGTTTATGGGACCGAAGGTGCGAAAGCTGTGAAAGCTTTTAGGAATATACCTGGTGTTGAGATTACTAATGTTGAGAGATTGAATCTTTTGAAACTTGCACCTGGTGGACATTTGGGTAGGTTTGTTGTTTGGACTAAATCGGCTTTTGAGAAACTTGATTCGATTTACGGGACTTTTGACAAGGGTAGTGAGAAGAAAAAAGGGTATGTTTTACCTAGGGCTAAGATGGTTAATTCTGATTTGACTAGGATTATTAATAGTGATGAGGTGCAGAGTGTTGTGAGGCCGATTAAGAAGGATGTTAAGCGCGCTACTCTTAAGAAGAATCCTCTTAAGAATCTTAATGTTATGCTTAGACTTAATCCTTATGCTAAGACTGCTAAGAGGATGGCTTTGCTTGCTGAGGCTGAGAGGGTTAAGGCTAAGAAGGAGAAGCTTGATAAGAAGAGGAAGACTGTTTCTAAGGTGATACTTTTACTTGCATCAATTAAATATTTTGCTCAAATCGTGTTTTTCTTGTTTATAGTTTGTTACTTGTATGCATATTTTGATTTTGGTGTTTCATTTTGTGGACATGTTCATTTCATTATTTTGACGTATTTTGTTTCTAGTATTACTTTAAATGTTGAATTATGTGCTAAACCTGATTGCACTTTGATTTGAATTGTACTATAATTTGATTTGTTCTCTGCTAGAAAAACCTTAGAAATTATGTGCTAATTGCACTTTGATTTGAATTGTACATGCTTGCACAACCAGTTGGACACTCTGTTTGGGCACACATACATAATTGAGAAAACACACCGAGAAAATAATTAAATAAATGTCTATTTTGAAACTAATGAAATCTATTTGTGTGTGCGTGCTTATATGTTCACAAAAGCTCGTGTCCAAGCAAGACTTCCTCTAGTGTAATGTATCATAGTGGGATTTTGATGTATGTTTGTTCTTAGTATTAGTATTATGCTGGATGTTGAATTATGTGCTAATTGCATTTTGATCTCAATAGCACTTTATTTGTATTGTGCTTCGAACTGAACTTTACTTTGTTGATATCTATGTACCTAGGTTGTGCTGTGCATAGTGTAGTGTTGTATGGTTTAGATGAAACCTTGTTTTTAATTTCTATCGTTGACATGTGTTCATGTCCGATCATGCAATGTAAAATTTATAATGATAGTTAGTGCTGTCAAATAGATGGTGGCTATAGAATAGGCTGCTATTACAGTGTGATTTAGTTCCAAGTATTGCCAACTAGTGGTGCTACTGTGCTGTATCGTAATGGAATTTGAACTAACTTATATTTTCTGTAATCTGCGATTTACATCATACATTCTGATGACCCTGGTTTCATAGCAATGCCAATGTGCTTTGTTCTGTTGTGTTTTCTTGAAATGATGTAATTAAGGATCAATCAATGTTTCATTTTGATTCAAAATGACTTTTTCTGTCATATCTTATATCATATTCTATTTACGGAAGGCCTAGAGATTAGTAAGTTAGATAGAAACCAGGTTGATCCTGGTTTCATAGAACATGGTTTCATAGAACATTATAACGTTGTTTGATCCGTGGAGCCGATCCCACTTAGATTAGTGGGATTACGATTGGTTGTTGTTATCATATTTCCATTTACATTGCTATTTGGTATATAACTATAAGCCTATACTATGTATTCTTATATCATAAAACTAAGTTTATGTCTTTCTGATGACTTTTAGTGCATTTCAATTGTGTCTTTCTTAATTGCAACTGATGTTCCACCTTTGATTATCCGTTAGTGATTAAATGTGCTTTAGTATTATGGGTTTTTCTATCATGTGCAAATTTGCATATGTTAAGAAGTTTAAAGTAGTAATTTTGACTTGGAACTTGTGTTTTTTATATTAAATATGTAACTTTTAATCAATAATTGTTGGTTTTCAATGAAAAGATACTACTTTTAGTTACCTTAACATGTGCAATATTGCACATGTTAGACAAACCCTAGTATTATATAGATTCAATCATTTATGACGATGAATGGATAAGTTAGTTCTATTCGAGAAATGAATGATTTTTTGTATGATGATTCTGTGTTCTCTCTGATGTCTTGCTCTATTGCCTGCATTGTAAATCTATGTTAAGTCATGTTTTATTATTAGGCATTTGTCTCAATATTGTTCATTGTTTAAAATTGACATTATTTTCCCTTGTTCGTTTCAGGAGGAAGCTTCTGCCATTAAGGCAGCTGGAAAAGCTTGGTACAACACTATGGTCTCGGATTCGGATTATACAGAATTTGACAACTTCTCCAAGTGGCTGGGTGTTTCACAGTGATATCCATCTTGATGTTCATGATGATTGTATTTGCTGGATGTAGCATCGCCGTTTTCGTATTAGTTTTTTGTTTTGTATGGTTACCTGAACGGAATATTTTTGGGGTTTTATTGTTTTGCGAGTTGAGGTCATCACACATTTTCCAGACAGCAGTGAAATTTTTTTCGTCTTATTTAAGTGAAAACATTTTTGTCCTTTTATTGCAGCTTAATAATCTTATTATATTTGTTTTTTTATATAGAAATTATTTGTATGTTTTTTGTTATTGTTATATCATGTTTGTTTTCCCCAAAATCCTAATTGTTTTGGACTTTGCATCACCCACAAGAGCAACATTTTAGTGGCACAAATTTGCAAAACTAGATTTTTTTTTTCTTTTCTCGGTTGAATGCCAGCGAAGAATTCCCAGTTTTCTCGTTGAAATTGTAGGATTCTTCCAATTTAGGTTTTGCCATTATTAAATATTAATAATATTTCGAAATGTTTGTACCAAAAACTTTCAGAATGTTTTTTAAAATGTTATTCTTAGTAGACAAAAAGATCTTGAGGGGATTTTTTTTTTTTTGACAAGATGAAAATTAATATACTCCCTCTGAATATATTTATAAGCAATTTTTGCTTTTTCAGATTTATTAAATAAGTGATGTATTTGAAATATAATATAGTCTAGATATGTCACTTATTTAATGAATCTGAAAAAAGAAAAGTTGTTAATAAATGTGACCGGGAGGGAGTATCACTTTTTACATAAATCATTCGAACAAAACTTGACTCTTATGCGTTCGTATACAATAATACAATAGATGGAAGGTTTTCAAATTTAATTGATTGGCATTTAAATCTAATGAGTTCAATCCAATTCTAACCATTTCGTAACCATTTCAACCTTAATCTTTTCAACATATTGGCCTTCAGTAACCATTTTGTCGTTGTAAACATGGTCCTCAGTAACCATTTTAACATCATTCTTCTGATAATTAGAAGCATTTTTGGGTTTACCAAAACTCCCAGCTACACTTTCAGCAAGTTCAACGACGTTGACATCAGCTATCTCAACATACATGGAATCTGCTTGTTTGAGAGGATCTACATCTATTTGTATAGGCTTATTTGATTTGTCTCCAAATTTGAGCCTTCCTTCATCAAGTGCTTTTTGCACTGAATCCCTGAAAGAAACACAACGAGAAGTGTTATGGCCTAAATATCCACGAAATTTACAAAAACCCCTCTTTTTCCGTTGTTCTAATGGAGGCATTTTGAGACCTTTTGGCACCACTATTATGCCTTTATTAACTAAAAGGTCAAAAATTTCATCACTTTTAGTAACGTCAAATGAGTAAGTGTTCGACAAATATTTCTCATTTTTTGGTTCCTCATGATTCTTACCATTGGATGATCTCAAAAGTTTACAAGTAAAAGGAGGGCCAGGTTTTAACTCTGCGAGATTAACCTCGCTATTTTTGACACATCAAAATTTAAATCAAATTATGGATCATTGTCATTAGTGTCAACGTAAGCGACTTTTTCTTTTTTACTGAACTTATTGGTCCTTGCTTTCTCAGCCTTAAGTCTTTCGACTTGTTGGACCCTATCAACTAACTGTGTCATATCCCTTAAGTATTGGGTATCTAGCTTCTTTCGAATCGAATAATCTAGACCACCAATAGCCATTTCAACTAACTCATGTACAGACACTTGGGTAAAGCATCTAGCTTTTAAGAGTCGGAATTTATTCAAATAATCATCAATAGACTCTGACGTTTTACGTCGAACACTAACCAATTCTTTGAGACTTAATTTAGATTAGCCCATGTAAAACTGTTCCTGAAATGCCTTTTCTAACTGGCTCCAAGTAAAAATGGAGTGTGGAGGCAAAGTGGTAAACCAAGTGAATGCATTTTTGGTTAGAGAACTTGGAAAATATTTCATTTTCAAATTCTCATTGTTTGGTATGTCGCTAGCCTCAATTAAATAACAAACAATATGTTCAACTGTAGACTCATTAGTCTCTCCACCAAACTTAGTGAATTTAGGGATTTTCCATCCCTTAGGTAACTCTTCTGCTAAGACATAATCTGACAAAGTAGATACAAAATTAGGCCTATGTAAGCCCATTTTAAAACTGTTTTGAACTAACAAAGTTTCAACTATATTGACTATGTTATTTCTACCATCAAAATAATTTTGTTGAACTTGTCAAACTACTTGATCAACATCTTGGTTACTTTGGACTAAGATTGGAACCCTCTCAGGCTCCTCTTGTAATTGTGGTTTGACAACAAGTTGTTGCATTTGGGCAACAGGGACTCCGTTATTCATTCTTTTGACAGGTATTTGGACGGGCCTTTGGTTTTGATTTTGAGGCACTGACCTATTTTGTATAGGAGCAGCGCCAAAGAAATTAGTAATTCGTCCCATTTGGTCAGTTAACGTTTGGTAACTGTTATGGGTTTGTTGGATTAGGGGGTTAAACACTATACATATTTGTTGGGTTAACATATTTACCATTTCATGGTTGGTATCTTCCATTTGTTGCCTTTAAGCCATTAAGGAAGCATTGGTTAATGTCTGTTGAAGGTTTGAACTAGGAAAGCCTACTCTAGGATGAAAGAATGGAGAATGCATTGCGTTCAAACTCTCTGAAAAAGGAGATGGATTAGTATCTAGGCCTGCCATAAAAGATGACGCCATGCCATATGGTTGATTTCTATCGAAGAACCATGTATTTGGATATGATTGGCTTCCAAAACCAACTTGTGATTGTGCGGCTGCAACAACGGTTGATGCTATCACGGGTATAGTCGAAGAAACATGAGTAGGCATCGTTGCCCCTACGCTTCTGTATGACTTACGCCAACGGTTGGCGTAACTTGTGGCTTTTGTTGTGAAGTAACTTCCAACGTTGCATATGCCACCGATTGATTTGATGGACTAGATTGCGAACCATTGTTATGTGTATTACGTACCATTTTTGTGAGTTATTTCTTATTTCTTAAGAACATACACAACAGGAATCACAAGGTTTTAATCAAAACGAACAAATTACTAAGAAAAAACGCTTTTTCTGTTTGTTTCTGAAACAAAAAACACAAACTGTCCCACCGGGCGTGCCAATTTGTTTACCTTGGTTTTTGGTAAACAAACGCTGGTTTCCAAAATGGTTAACTTGCGAGATCGACCAGTAAATCTCAGGGCATTGATGAGTCAATAATTAGTGTTTTTAATATAATATTTGAGTCTTTTTTATTTAGGTTTAAGTTTATTTTATTTAAATATTATTTCCTTTTACAACTATTTTACTTCAATTGCAAGTTATTATATTTCAGAATCAAATAATTGAAAGATTGAGTCTTGGAGCAAAAGAAAAAGAATTTGGAGCTGATTCGAGTTGAAAATACGAAGATTGAAGACAAATATATATTTTCCCAAGTCAGAAGCTTGGCACGGCCCGTGCCACCAGCCACACGGCCGTGCCAGTTCCCAGAAACCTCTTTTGCTGCTTTTTGCTTTCCGGACAAGCTACCTATTAGTTTATTTCTGACCTAAAAGTCCGTGGTTTCTTGTGGAACATTCTAGTGATGTATTTATTAGGGCTTAAGTCATTGTAAACTATAAATAGAGTAGCTAGCTATCACAACAATTCATCTTTTGGTCTTGGAATTCAATAGTGACAATTGTCTTTCTTAATAAAAGTTCTTTCTTTATTTCCTTGTTATTTACTTTATGTTCTTCTTCTTCTCTTCTATGTTTACGATGAACATGAGTGAGTAGACTCTTCTTGTCTTGGGATTGTTGGATAAGTCTAATGACATAATCCTAATCAAGCCAAGCCATAAACCCTAATTTTATATAAATCTACTTTCCAATCTAATTTCACCGTTTTTATAATGAATTAACAAATACCAAACTCATAATGCGACAGTGGAGGGTTAGTATTTGTTAATTCATCATCACAAATATCAATTCATAATGCGACATCAGAGCTTTGATATTGGAACAAGTGAAATTAGACAAGGGTTGCGAAACATGAGAATAGTCTAGCAAACCTTGAGACATATAAAGTTTCGTTCTTCAAGGATTCTAATAGCAATCAACCATGAGAATA
>Ga0228711_1004928_pt1 | contig 20376 bp, 14 predicted proteins | sample MedpolnodulmetaG_2_FD_177996 | JGI IMG/M metagenome (GOLD analysis project Ga0228711, IMG submission 177996) | Root nodule microbial communities from Medicago polymorpha collected in Santa Monica, California, United States - brown nodules | ecosystem: Host-associated > Plants > Roots > Nodule... | reverse complement strand
CACATGAATGAAAATCTTACATGCGTAATCAGATGTTGATAGACGTACGTAAGTCTCTTTAGACATGGAAACTCTTGTGAAAACAAGGAGGATAAGCTAATAAGGTAAATTTCAAATGTGATAGATTGGATAAGTTTTGTTATGATTGTGGTATGCTAAAGCATATTGAAGAATGAAAACCATTGAAATTATTTTGTTGATGCTACATGCGGCCAGGGAGCTTATTTAACGACAAAACCAGGACCATCAACCAGCATAGGAGGAGCTCGCTAGTTGAGGGAAAACATTCATACATCATGCCATGGTTCACGCCATTTGCGACCCAAAATGTATTACCCACAATGTGACATTTCCTCTCTAATGGTACTAAAGTGGAGTCCGAGATCAGTTGCAAAATAAATCATTCAATGTATTCGAGGCGATAATGGGAGATGCTCGACGTTCTAACACGGGACCGGTGTTCAATGTACTCCATCAATCAGTACACTACTCTCTTTCAAAATCAATATGTATTTTCCCACATAATGACGGAGGCGATAATTAATGGGAGATTCATTGTTTCAAAATCCCAGCAAATATCTCTATTTTTGTTTCCCTTTTCAAGAATTGTTGAAAGGCACTAGTATCGTCGAGTCTATGTGAATATGGCAAAGCCAAAATACTTAACTTTGATAGCAAAATACATTTATCAAGGTGCCACATATACCCAACAATTAGAATAAAACACATTACGCGTGAAAATAATGATTGAGCCTAAATTTAGTAGTCCATTAAGACTAGCCTTGTCTAGAAATAAGAATCGTCTTAAACACATTGGAGGCCCTATTCTAAACTTAAAAATTGGTATATACAAAAATTTGGACTGTTAAAACACATTGAAAGCCTTGTTCTAATCTTAAACACTTTTGGACATCGAAAGTAATTTGCACCCTCAAAATTTCGAGACCATTTGTTGTTTCTATGCTTGCACATACCCATAGTCGACCCAGTTTATAAATATCTCATTGTACAATTTATTAAGACACAAAATCAATCATACAAGTCTATTTTTCACAATTTATCATTTTATCCTCATGCCTTGCCATACTTACCAATTTTTTTTACTTTAGTAGCTCACCAAAAACCTAACATCCTACTTAACAGTCTATAGAGAGTATAAGGAGTCCACTGTTGAGAGAAATAGTTCATTTCTCGACGTAATTGTTTGAAGCGCAAAAAAACTATTAGTCTATGACTAAATTTTCATTCAACAACATTAAAACTTTTTCTAGCGAATAAGTTAAAACGTTTGTTTGTTTGTCGATTAAGGTACATTCACACACACAACTTAGAAGATTAATCACCCAAGATAATAAGACTTTTTTGGCTACTATATCAACTTTTTTCAGTTTTCCTCAACAAAAAAACAAAAAAAATTCAGTCATAGCGGTGGATAAAATGCAATATGAAAAAAAGTTAGCAACTTGAGAGAAATTGTGGTGATTCTCAACTTTTATAGCTAGCAAACTCCGGCGGTGAACAATCTTTCGGTTATAGCGGTGAGTTATATGCAACATGTAATATTGTTAGAAATTGTGGTGAATAAAATTATTATCAAGAATTTTGTTTGGAAATAAATAGATACATTAAATTATTCGTGTAAAAATCAATTATTAAAAATAATAAGAATCACATAAATAATTTGAAATCTTTCAACAACGTATTTGAAAGAAATTTTATACAAGTCTTTCTTTGATCTACACATATTAGGTCATGCATTTATAAGATTGTTCACTATTTAGAATTTTACAAATCTACAAAGAAACAAATAAGCAACATAAAAAAAATAACAAACAAATAATCAAACCATTAACTATTTAGAAGAAGCAATATACATCTATAGTCATTCCAAAACTTCTACCAAAAATTTTATATTACGCCAACTATTTAATAATCAGGAGATATGAGAGAGAGAGAGAGGAATATGGATGGGGAGGAAGGTGAGAAGGAGGAGATCGATTTCAAGCTTACATCGAGTTGTGATTGCCAACAATAGAAGGTTTGACGTCGGAGCAAGGGATCATAGAGGTGGACCCATTGGCGGTGCGAATCCAGGTGTTGATATATAGAGTCATAGAAGAATATCCTAATTGAAGAAGCCACAATAGAGATGCATGATCCGAATGTCACGAGAATTGCGGAGAACATGCACAAAAGGGGAGGGTAGAGAGGATCTAGAAGAAAGAGCAAAGGGTGTGATTGAAGAGAGAAGAAGTGATATACCTTTTTCAGAAAAAATAATGAGATGACTGACATTTTTTGGTGAGTTCATGAGAAAGAGAGAGGGTTGAGATTCATGAGGGAAGAAGAAAGAGATATGTTTTATTGTATAAATAACATTTGACTTATTGCATGTAATTCTCTTGACACATATTTTACTGCATGATTAACAATTGGGTTGTTGCATGCATTCTTGGTGACATTTGGTTTATTGCATAAGTAACATTTAGCTTGTTGCGTGTATTTCTTTTGTTTTTTGCTTGTTGCATGTATTTTCCATGATTCACGACACTTAGTTTATTGCATGAGTAACATTTAACTTGTTGTATGCATTACACTTAAAACTTGATTTATTGTATGTATAACACTTGTATTATTGCTTGCATTGATCTTAATGCTTGGTTTGTTGCATGTATTCATTTTGACACTTAATTTATTGCATGAATAACACTTGTCGTATTGCATGTATTTTTTTTAAGACTTGATTTACTGAGAGAGAGGGAGGAGGAGGAACAGTAAGAGGGTTGACGACCACTTGTTTAAAAATTTGGTAAAAAGATTTTCATCAAATTTAAAGATAAATTATCATCTAAAAGCTGATTTTAAAATTAGTTCAGGTGACATATAACTCGATCTAACATGTATTTTATCCACATCTATTCTTTAGTGGTAAAATAAAATCGAGTATTTGAAGTAGATTCACAAAGAAAGTATTTGAAGTAGGTGGAGAAGCTAGGATGCACATTAGCAGATGCAAAATTGGCGGGAGAAAAAGTTGAAACCTAGATAGAGTGCGCACGGCACTATAAGTGCAAGTGCTGAATGGTTGTAAGTGAATGGAACCACGTGTAAGGTTGGATAATAATAACAAATAACAATGAATGGATTGGTCATAGATCCTCGAACAACTCAAATCATCAATTACTGAACGGTAAATTCGAACTGAAAAGAAACCCAAAAAGCCTGCTGCAGTACGAACAAGTTGTGTGTGAGGTTCACACACACACACTGTAACTCTAACAGAGCCAACCAACCACTAATTTAGCAATTTGTTTATCTTTTCTATTATTATCAATCGATTCTTTTTCATAAAGGAGGATTCCAATTCCATATAGCGTTTGTCATAGGTTAACTTTTATTAATTTAACTATTTGATTTGATATAAGGTTTAATCTAACATTTTGCATGTGTTTAAAACCATTGGAAGTATATATATTTTTCATCTACTCAACAATACATTATTAATAAATAAATGAAGAGTGGTCAAATTATACTATTGTGCAGTGAAAGTAAAGAGCAAGGTGCATTGACTTAAGGAAAAAGACATGAACAGTCTCTTTTATTTTATGCTTTAGTTGCAATATGAAGGAGATCAATTGAGTTTCAAGAAGTGCGTGACTAATACAACATTTTAGTACATAGCCAAGATGATTTGTGTAGAGTAACCTATACATATTTTAACGGAAAAAACTTAGGTACAATTTGCTTTTTGTATGGTTATTAACTAAATTCATCATGATTTTCTTAAATCCATAATTCTCTCAGAGTTTGTTATCTCCAAAAAAAAATTGTATTTTTAGTTAAGAACCATACGAAAAGCACCTAAGAAATTGTACCTAAGTTTTGTCCTATTTTAACAATATGTTCGCTATGAGAGAAAGGGCTTACAAATTCGTCGTTGTTGCAAATAAATGTATGTCTGTTAAATGAATCAATTTCTTACTGCACTATTCACATGAGTTGGATTCAAAGACACGCATTTTACCAAATTCACCCAAACAACCTTCAATTATTCACTAGACTATATAGGCTCGCTGCCCCTCATTGTTGATGATTCCAACATTGTTATGGTTGACAACTTGTCCTATATCGTTGACTTGCACCCCATATCTCTTTGCAATGTCATTTGCATGATTTTTTTTTCCCAAGGTGTTGAACATACTCAAAATAGTTATTTTTTGGGCTTTTTTTTGTGTGACCAAAACACGACACTTTCATAGTTTGGAACCCTAACAAACAAGGCACATAAAGAAAGTGTTCGACTTGGACATGAAACATAGGTGTGAAGGTGTTTGTTGTCTTGATTAAATTTAATTTTAATTATCGAAAAAAATCATATATTAAATCAACGGTAAAAATTAATCTCTCAAAATGTCGAGAAGAGATGACATCTCTTAACATATACTTTTTTTTATACATGGTAGGATCAAACTAACACGGGTAGAAAAAAATCAGATGGTGAGAGTCGTTGCTTTCATAACATTTTCATAGTCTTGGTATTTAAAATTTCAGATGCGAGGAGGCAAACCTATACGCAAAATGAAAAAGAGTCATCAACCACATTAATGATTTACAAAGGAAACCAAATTATATATGATTTGAAATAAATGTTTATTAGTTCCTATTTATAAGCAAAAATGAGTTAAAGAAAATTGGTATATTTGATTCAAAGTTTAGACTAAATACATTAAGTTTCCATAACTTGTGTTTACTTGTAAATATAATTGAGGTAACTAAAAATTTATGAACTTAAATCCAAATCACAACGACTATGAGTGTAAGATCTAAATATTTACGTCAATTATAATTGGTTACTTTTTTTAAAAAAAAACTGACCAAAACCTTTTTTAATTTCTAATTTTTTTTGATATATTCAACCATCAACCATGTAATATATATATATATATGCAATGGATTTCAATAAGCAAAATATAATTATTGGCATGACTAGGAATTCAACACTTGGTCCATGAAGAAAAGGATAACAACAATGGGCCATGGATGGAAAGTATGCCCAAAATGGTCCAAAATTACCTCTAAAAATATAAAAAGAGAAAAAAATCGTGTCATTTATTCAATTTTGATTATAGATAAAACAACGAAAACAAAAATCATATAAATTTAAAGTTAATTTGTATATACCGACATTGTTAAACTTTTTACATGTGCATTCAATCAAATTATCTTGTGATGCCATATATTTAAATAAATTAGTAAATATTTAGTTGGTGTGATTTGATTGGATACATACAGTTAATGCATAGAAATGAAATTATTAAAAACTTTCATTTTTTACAAAATAAAAATCCAACCCAACCCACCTAAAAGAATATCTTTTCAATTAAAAAAAAACATTTTTCAAGGAAAAAAAAGAGTAGAATCCTTGATAGACACGAAGCGTTAAGAATTTCTTGTCATTGAAGGTACCCTCATTTGTTGCTTGACCCTCAATCAAGGACCCATCTTTTCCGTTTCTCTTAGGCTGCGCTGAAGCCCTAATTCACCATCTTTACCACCGCCACCACCACCCCTTTTTCCTTCACCAAATGGGTCACGAAGAACCTCTTTTACTTCCTCCACCCCCATCTACCACCACAATCAACCCTTCACCACTCACAGTTTCAGTACCATCGCCTTCTGCTTCTGCTTCTGCGGCCCCACCAACTTCCCTTGCTCCTGGCTTTAGGTTTCACCCTACTGATGAAGAACTTGTCATTTATTACCTGAAACGCAAGGTTTCTGGAAAACCCTTCAGATTTGATGCTATTGCTGAAGTTGATATCTACAAGAGTGAACCCTGGGATCTTTTTGGTTAGAACTCGTTTTCTTCTTAAATTCATTATGTTTTCTCAATTTTTGTTTGATAAAGGTTTGATTTTTGTTGTTTATTTTTTCTGGGCTGTTTTGTTTAATTTAGGTTAACGTTAGGGTAGGGTTTGTTTTTTGTTTTAATTATTGAAATGGGTTTTGTTATTTTCGTTAAATTTTAATGGGTTTTTAAAAAGTTTAGTTTTTTGTGATGATTTTAGGGTTTAGACTATGAACTGATGTTAATGTGTTAATGTGAATGGTGGTGGTTTGAATGTTTGTGTAGATAAGTCAAGGCTGAAGACCAGAGACCAGGAGTGGTATTTTTTCAGTGCATTGGACAAGAAGTATGGAAATGGGGGAAGGATGAACAGAGCTACCCTTCAAGGGTACTGGAAAGCTACTGGAAATGATCGTCCAGTGAAGCATGACCTAAGGACCGTGGGGTTGAAGAAGACTCTGGTGTTTCATAGCGGCCGTGCTCCTGATGGTAAGAGAACAAATTGGGTCATGCATGAGTACAGGCTTGTCGAGGAAGAATTGGAGAGGGAGAGGGCTGGGGCTGGACCCTCTCAGCCACAGGTGAGATTTTACAAACTACAGAAATTGAAGTGTGAGATGACCTTAAAATGTATGATTTTGTGTTGTTTTGTTACTTGTCGTTGCAGCTACTTTGGGCTTTCTTCATTTTGATGTTGTTAAATTGCGAAGCTTTGTTGTTTATACGTGGTTCCCAAACCCAATTTGTCTATTGTTACTTAATTGTTAAAAAAATTCAAACAATAGTTTGCTATGTACTGTAATGTGGACATTGTTATATTATTGCAATTGGTTAATCAGTTTTGTGCATTTCTCTGTTGGATGGAGCAGGAGGCATTTGTGCTGTGTAGAGTGTTTCACAAGAATAACATTGGGCCTCCAAATGGACAACGGTATGCACCTTTTGTTGAAGAAGAGTGGGAAGAAGGATCGGGAATGGTTCCTGGCGCTGAGCCTGTGACTGTGAGTAATGGTCCTGTTGACCGCCATCTGCGTCTTGAATGGAACGGTGGAGTTTCATGCAGTGAAGGAAGAAATCCTGTTGTGCAGGTTTGTTCTCGTTCTCTCCCAGTCTTTTTGGGTGCGTATCTAATCTTGTCGTTAGTCATTACTTTTGTCGATATGCAATTTGTTATCATTACTTTTGTCGATATGCAATTTGTTATCATTACTTTTGTCGATATGCAATGGAATACATTTATTGATGCTTTTCATTTAATTTATGCACGTCCGTTACGTGTTTGTGAAAAAGTAATTGAAATATGGAAAGTTGCTCAATAGTCAAACTCACAAGTTTGCTAAGGGATTGGGAAGCTTTGTAGCATTATTTGTTTTTATTCGGTTACTTCGTGTTTTCCTGTTATGTATTTTCTTCTTTTTGTCTTTATGATTTTTTTCTTTGTGAAAAAAGAGTATAATTCATTACCGGAATGTCCGGAGTTTTAATTTAACATGTTCATCACGTGCTAGTTCTGGATGTACAATAATAATGTTATCCGGTCTACTTTTATATTGTGTCGCTTTCTCCTTTCCATTTATGCCGGAACGCTGGAACCCTTGTCCTTCATATTTGTCTGCTTTTCTATCCTCGGCTTAATGGACCTTCCTTTCTGAAAAGTGAAAACAAAAAATTTATGTTCCCTTAGTTATACGGCTTTTTGGGGTTGAGGGACATAAATATCAATTGATGCAATGAACCTTCTCATTCCTGTCCGCACAATCAAAATTTTGATGACTGGGTATCAATGCATACCCTAAGTAATAAATTTTGATATACCTTTGTTTGTTTGGGCAGAATCCCTATTGAAGGAGGCAATATCTTATCTTTGCTGATCCTTTAGCTTTCTTAAATGAGTGATTTCGTACCTTGTGCACTTCTTATCTTTGCATGGTTCTTGCGATATGAAAGTTTGCCTTCCCAGGGATAGACAATCTAGAATCACTGATGGCACGTGGCTCAGTTGGCAAACCAAGCTCAATGTAGGTGGAAACTCCATGTGGTATCGTCGTGTGATGGTTTTGACCGGCTCGGAGCCCCTTGTAGTCGGGGCCAACAAATTCACAGGTTATATAGTATACTTGCAATATTGCTCCTAGCTATTTGCAAGGGCTTTATAGAGTATTTAGGTTGGTTTTATAATGAATAGTTTGAAGTCAATGTAATATGACCAGCGGTCAAATTAGTTGACTTAGGATTGGTTCCTTGAAAATAAAATATAAATACCAGAGTAATCCCTTTATGTTGGAGATACCACACTATTCTTGTTCAGAAAAGTTTTGACCTCATAATAGGTAGGCTTTGTTTTTTCTCCATTCAGAGAAGTTACCCACATGTCATGGAATTGGTAAGTTGAAACTTGGTCGGGTCATACCATTTTTTCGACATGTTGAAGCTTTAGAAGCTGTTTGGAGATATTTGGAAATTATGGATGGGCGTTGGATCCTGTCGTGTATTAAGGGAGTACCTTATATTGTTTTTGTTATCTACCATTTAACTGAAAAAGAAATAGCTACCTACTTGTAGTTGTTGTATGGTGGGATCATCCTGAATCTAGCAGCATCTTAAATCAATAGGTACAAGTCATGGAAAAATTGCGACCCATTCAATCGATATGACCTAGATGATGATAACAAGGTTGACCCTGAATTATTGACAAAACATAAGTAAGGCATGCTATTTTTGTAGAAAGACTGACTGGGGTAGATAAGGAAGAGTGGTGATATTAGCATATGTGAGATTATCGTTGATCAGCCGGCACAAATGAGCAATGAGAAAAGGTAAAAAATTCATCAGCACCATTTGATTGGACATAGTAAGAAGGTGTCAGCTTGAATAATGCTTTTGTGGTGGGGGGGTAAAAGGCAGTAGCAATTTAAGCCCTTGGATAAGCATCTTCAAAACTAACTATTGGATCAACTTCTCACTCTTACCCCCAACTTCTTCTGGCCACGATGAGCATCCTCCATTAATTCCTCATCTTGAGTCAAGAAGGTTGAAGACCTTCTCTCTCTAGCCGCGTGTTGAAGGAAGTCAAGGGTGAATTCTTACTCGACTTTCCACAGCTCACCTCCTTTTCTCCTTCAACCCTGTTTCTTGCCAATTTCTGGGTTCAATCTTTCCCTCCTTTTCGCTTTGTATCCAAGGTTACCATGGGAATTGAATGAAGGTTACATTTTTTTTGTTCTTGGGTTGTTTGGTAACAGAAGGACTCTTGATGGCTAGTGGAACAAGCGATTAAAGGAAGGAAACAACTTTTGGTAGAGGCCAGGAAATCAAATTTGAATATAGGTGAAGAGGAAGATGCTTCATCAAGACTAAATTAATAGTTAGTAGTTATTTTAATTGCTAGGGAAACCCCAAACCCCTAGGTTTTTAGTATGAATTTGATGAAGACTGGAGTGTTATCAATTGAGTATTTAGTAGAGTTAATAGTAGTTGGTTGAAAATTCATCTTCAAAGCATTTGACTAATTAGTATTTAGAAAGTTTGCTAGCAATTTCTTTGACTTTCCTTGTTTACATTTTAAAGTTGGAACCCTATGATCCAAGTCTGGCTCCATCTCTGAATGCATTGAAGATGCTGCAGAAGTTATGAAGTAGCTTGTAGAGGATGAATTAGGAGATCAATTTGGCCCAATTGGAGCGAATATCCAAGTTTATTTTGGATGACGGTAGAAATTATAAGTACAGCCTTTCTAGATGTACCATTGAACTCAAAACGAGTCCTTATTGCAAGTCTGTGTCCAACAGTACCTTAACTTTGTTTCGTGAAGTATACCCACATGGGAGTTGTGTCTGGGAAAATCGTACTTCGGGGAAGAATTTATCCTTGTTTGGAAGGGAGAAATACAGTGAAACTTTTCCAACCACCCTCATTAGAGGTCTTTCATGTTTTTCTTTCAAGAAGTCAAGGGCATTATCTGCATGATGACTACTGAGGCTTTTGTTAAGGTGATTGATAGAAATTCAGTGACGAAGCAAATTTTAGATAGATAACTGCTGAAATGTTTTAGATGAAAACAGCCAAAACTCTGAGCTGGGTACAATCCTCTTTGGGTATGAGAACAACTCTGCAATGTATGTGCGTCGTTTCAGAACTTTATTTTATTTCCTATTTTCACTTCGTTTCTTGTTTTCTAAAATTTATGTGTGAATTTCACTGTTCTCTGTAAAAGTATAATCCACTGATTTTTATGCCGTTTTTTTCTTGGTATGTAGATTCTTTTTCCTCTTTTCTCGCGGAATGTGAAAGCATACTGATATGTTCACGTTCTTTTGTTCTTTCTCCTCAATCTATTTGAAGTCACTTTTGTATGGTGACATTATGTATGTTGGATAATTCAGAATTGATGGTTTAGTAAAATGATGATGTTGTTGATGTAATTAGTAGAAGAATCACCTTCTAACTTGTTGTATATCTATCTGCCAACTTCTCTTATTTTATGTATCATTTGCCGGCTTAACATTTCGTCGTGTTTACAGGACACTCAATCCAACAACAAAACTCCACTTGATGTGAACAAGCTGCCAATTGAAACTCAAAATCTTCTTGCTGTGTGCAAGAGGGAGAGCATGACTGAGTTTTCATCACCTGAAAAGGATGATTCTAAGCATATCCATGTTGATGATGAGTACCCGTTACCCCCAACCGATAACCCAAAGCCAATACCTCAAATTTACAAAAGGCGGCGCTATAACTTGAACTCCAATCATTCAAATGTATCTGGAGATTCATTCCACCCTAACAGTCAGGATCCATGCTCGTCCACAATAACCACTGCAGCGACAACTCTCCCGACAACTGCTGCTGCTGTCACAACTGCCAAACCTGCACCGAAGAAACATTTTCTGTCTGCACTGGTGGAGTTTTCTCTGCTAGAATCACTTGAATCGAAGAAGGAAAACCACACCTCAGTTCAGCCGGCAGATTTTGACTTGGCGAATCTTGAATTGTGTGTGCCTCCGAGTGTTGCAAAGTACATCAAATACTTGCAGAGTGAGACACAGAAGCTTGGTGTTGAGAAGGAGACAATGCGGTTCGAGTTGACAAGTGCTCAAACCATGATTAACATTCTCCAGTCCCGTGTTGAAAATCTCAGCAAAGAGAACGAGGAGATGAAGATGATGATGAGAAATCCTTAGGAATTGGGAGTGATCTCATTCCTTGTATGATGATGTACCAGTTATGTTTACAGTTAATTTTGGATATCTATTTTTTTTTCTTGAGTAAGAATTCTAGTTCGTTTCTTTGACCGAACATGTGAATGACATGCATCATTTTGAAACATCTTTTTGTATGTTATGTCTTTCAGTTTCCCATTGTTGTTAAAAATTGTCATCTTAGTTCTTATCCTCTTATGAATGAATAGTTTAACATTCCAATTCCAATTCCATAATCAATCTTAACTGGAAATAGGTACAACTGTGTCATCAATTAATCAATTCTATTTTGTATGTTGTTTGCATTCAATTTGGAATTGTGTGAAAGTTAAAGCATTTTTCCACATGTATGATCTATAGAGAGAAATATTGCCAACATTAAAAAACCTTCGATACAATTTCAAGTACTTTTCAATTTGACGAGTTCAAATACTTCTCATTAATGAGAAATTTTCTAGGTAACCTATGTTTATGAGATTTAATATTTGTTTTTTTAGTTACACCCCATGTATTTTGGGTTACACCCTCAATTGATAAAAACACCCCTAATCTTTTTCAAATTTTCAATTATTAGCTTTTGTCTTCCTTCTCTAGTACTCTTCTTCATCCTATGTCACTCTTTCCCTTGGCTTTGTCTTTGTCTTTCAAATCATTTCCCCCACCCATATTCCACAAACTATTTTATTCGCGGTCACATGTGTTCCTTTCAATGTGGCGGTAGGGATATACATGAATTGAGTTAAGGTAAAACGAGTTCGCAAGCTAGGGATATACGTGAATTGAGTTCATGTAAAACGAGTTCGCAAAAATGAATATAAACTTAGTTCACACATAAATCACTTAATTTTGAAAGAGAAAATGTCTGTGTTTTTGTTAACATAGGTCTACGTTAAAAAAGACAATTTTTGTAAATTCATAATGAATTCATACATTATGTGTTGAGATCATGTATAGGTAATAAAAAATGGATCACAAAAAATAACTCATACAATTCACGTACACAAATTTTCACTTGTGCGCGTGTAATTTCCGTACAAATACGCAGGGCGGACCCAAACATAAATTATCAACTTGGTTGGTTTAAGAACTAAATTATACTACATTGACTAAATAAATGTTAAAAATAGTCGTAACGACTAAATTTACAACAAAAAAAATCTATCTTCCATTTATTGAAAATGAGATGAAATAATATCATTATTAACCGTTCCAAGACGGTTAACACATGCAGTTGCCACTGAAAATCAAAACTAACTTCAAAGGCTTTGTACAACACATCAAATATAGTGCACATGTTTGTTTTCACGAACTTTGCGCACATGTTAAATCTATATTTTTTATGTTTGTGAACTAAGTTCACATACGATGTAGAAAAATAAAAACTAACATGTCATCGCGAGTTTAACTCAGTTGATAGGAACGTTACATTATATATGTAGGGGTCGGAGTTCGAACCCTGGATATCCCACTTATTCACCTTAAAAATGTGAATTTCTAACTACTATACTACTTGAAAAGAAAAAGAAAGACTAACATGAATAGTAAAATGATCAGTAATATATACAATCGAATATTAATGAAAGGTTTGTAACGTGTTTTAAAAAATAAATATGAGGCTAGGGATATTTTAAATATTATTGTTGAATAGTGTGTGTGAAGGGTGTAACCAGAAAAGTTAGAGGTGTAACTAGGAAAATTCACCAGAGATTAAAAATATCATTAAAAATAAAATATCGGTTGTATTTCTCATTTCTAAAATCACATTCTACAACCATACTCAATTAGCCTTTTCTGCGACACAATTCTTCTTCACGGATAGTTGATTTCCTAAATATTTATCAATTAATATTTTTACTCAACATCTCTAAAAAATTACACATCTTTGGAAGTTGATTTTAGGACCGTATATTTAGTAATATCATGAAACCCTAGCAAAACCCTAAGCAAGTCCTATAATTTTACACTATTTTGTTCATTATTATCACCAAAACCCTAGCATCTCAAAATGACAACCCCACCCTTCTTTGCCCTTCAACAAAAGGACCCTGCCATTTGTACTCTTGGGCGCCTAAAATGCATCCCAAACGTCAAGAGTAATGCAGGAAACAAGCTAAGTGTTACTCATGTAATGAACCAAATGTCATTAATCTCATGAGGAATATATGCAAGATTCAACAAGCCAAGTGTCAAGAGGAATACGTGCAGCAAGTCAAGTGTTACTCATGCAATAAACCAAGTGTCATGACCTTGAGGAATACATGCAACAACCCAAGTATTAAGAGGAATACATGTAGCAAGCCAAGTGTTACCCATGCAATGAACCTAGTGTCATGACTCATGAAGAATGCATGCAACACGTGTCAAGATGAATACATGCAGCAAACCAAATGTTACCCATGCATTGAACCAAGTGTCACGGCTCTTGAGGAATACATGCAACAAGCCAAGTGTCAATAGGAATACATGCATAAAGCCAAATGTTACCCATGCAATAAACCAAGTGTCATGACCTTGAGGAATACATGCAACAAATCAAGGATGAAAAGGAATACATGTAGCGAGCCAAGTATTACCCATGCAATGAACCAAGTGTCATAACTCATGAAAAATACATGCAACACGCATCAAGAGGGATACATGTAGCAAACCAAGTGTTATCCATGCATTGAACCAAGTGTCATGACTCATGAGGAATACATGCAACAAACCAAGTGTCAAGAGAAAACATGCATTAGGTCAAGTGTTACCCATGCAATAAATCAAGTGTCATGACCTTAAGGAATACATGCAACAAACCAAGTATCAAGAGGAATACATGCAGCAAGCCATGTGTTACCCATGCAATGAACCAAGTATCATGACTCATGAAGAATACATACAAAACGTGTCAAGAGGAATACATGCAGCAAACCAAGTGTTACCCATGCATCGAACCAAGCATCATGACTCATGAGGAATACATGCAACAAGTCAAGTGTCAAGAGGAATACATGCATGAAGCCAAGTGTTACCCATGAAATAAATTAAGTGGCATCGATAGTGTCATGTGACAAATTTGTCTAAGGGTTAGTTGATTATGAGATTATGTTCATAGTCTTCCTCTTGTTTCTTTGAAAGGGATACCTTTTGTTTTGTTATCGCTTGGCTAGAGTACTTCTCGTACTCATCATTTGTATAAGTTTATACTTTATATTCCTTTGGGAGATTTATCTCACACACACAACCACATGCACGCACACATATATATTTGTCACTAAGAAAAATAGTTAAATTATTAAACTAATGACATTTATAGGCATTATCGATGACATGTCATAAAAGAAAGTCACTTAGACGATGCGATATGAAAATGTTAAAATAGTACAACAAACTCTTTTATGTACAATACCATATCAATACACCATTAGTTATGAATGTGAATGAAAAAACATCAACAAGGTTCAAAGTATTAGGAGAACATCAACATTGCATTAATTCAATTTGAAGTTATTACATAACAGTGGTCTCAAGTAAACTCAACCACCTCTACAAGATCACTGGCTAAACGCATCAATCCACTTCCCTACAATAACAAAAGTGCACACAAATCGATAGAAAACAATAATTCTGAAGACAAAAGCACTCTTCGAAACCTCGATTGTGACACGCGATTAATGAAACTTCAATAAACCAACCACAAACAGTCTCAGAACTTTAGCCATCCTGATTTTTTTTTTCTGTCGATGACAGGCTTCAATAGGGTGCAACGTTAGAAGCCATAACTAAAACTTCAGAGACAAAGTTCCCAACATAGCTCTATATAATAACCCTTCATTTTATGGAAATTTATCCTCTATCTTTGCTCACCTCTTCCACACTCGTCGCCATTCCCTCCAAATTCATTACCTTTCTTTTGATGTTCCTTTCCCCACTTTCAGGTTCTTAATTTTGTGTTGGTAAACTTTTGATGGGTGAAAAGGGGTATTGGAAAGAAGGATTCAATGAGAAAATTTGATTTTTGAGATTATAATTTTTTTTGTTTGTTATAGTTCATTCTCTTTTAATTTAGTTTTGTTTTAATTATTTAGGTTAAATATGATTTTGGTCCCTATAAATACACAAACTTTCTGTTTTAGTCCCTCTAAAAAAATTCTTCAACTTTTAGTCCCCTAAAAGTTTCCCATTTTCACTTGTGGTTTCTCCTTTTAAGTAAACTCATATGTAGAATTCATATTTTTGAATAAAAATTTGCAGACAAGTTTATAATATCCTAAGAATCTCTCCTAAAAAATAGAATTTTTAAAAAAAACATGAATTAAATATAAATTTTTAAATTTTTTGCGGTTAAAAACTCATTTAGTTTAACAATTCTATTTTTTTTTTTGAGAGATTTTTATAATATTACACTTGGTTTTGCACAATTTCATTAAAAAATACAGACTACACAGGAGTTGACTTCAAAAAAGGGACCAAAAGTGGTGATTGAAAATTTTATAGGGACTAAAAGTCGAAAGAAAATTTTAGAGACACTTAAACGAAAAATTAGTATATTTATAAGGACGAAAAACATATTTAACCCAAATTACTTTTCATTTATGTTCACACACATTTTGCTTTCTCTCTCTTCAATATTACCTTTTTTAATTGATTTCTCTTTGTAATTCTCGGCCATTGGATTAAGAGCTGGCAGAATATAAAGAGCAGGAGGGGATGCCCCTTCTCACTCATTTTTCTTTTCAACACTCATGTTCATTTCCTTCGATTACTTCTTCAGATCTTTTTCTTAAACTCGGTACTCAACTTCCATGGCACTTAGGTACCTTCACATTTCTTCATTTTCTATTTCATTCATTAAATCAATTTCAAATTCCTATTTAATTTTGTTTATTATAGTACTATCCAGTCTACAATTTTCTGCAAACATCTTTCCTTAAGTTATGTTTTGTGATCCAATGTTCTTTATTCTACCCTATCTTATATATTTTCTATCTTATTGATCTCTCTTAATATTAAAACAATATGTATTTTCCAGAAAATTTGCTTCTATCAACCCTTCATCAAAGTTGCAGAGTGCAATCTACATTAATGGAAGATTCCACACTCCTAAAGAAACTCATAAACTTCCCTCCAAGTGCAAGGTATTCTCAATTTCTTCATTCATTTTATTCTTTTTATTAACTAAACCATTTTCAGTCATGCTGGGTTTTATTTTCTTCTTCAATGTTGCTAGCTATATTTTCATATGCTTACCTTGGTTCAACAAGATTTTTGAAGCTTCTCAAGGTAGAAGGTATTATTTGCTCATTCTTTTTTTACTTATCCTATTTAAACAATGTTTTATTCACCTTCTCTAGCATTATAGGCGCAATTGTTTGTTTAAAATAAAAACTATCAAAGCTATTGACAATAAACCTTGAATGATAATGCATGACATTCTTCCCTTTAGTTGTTAATAATATTTTTTGCGTGAGATTAAGTTTGAGAGGATCGAGAAATATGTGTATAGACTTCCTTAATTCCTTATTGGCTTTTGCTACTAAGAAAGACATTTGATAGAGCTTAGTTTTTTTACAGTTAGGTTGTATTTCCTTGATGCCTTCATGTTAGAAATTGAGATTTACAAGAATGCATACTTTATGAATACATAGTTTATTGTGTTTTGATTAATACTTCACTTTTGCATACATGGCTTATTGTTTTTTACTTTTGAATTTTGTTATTACTACTATTTCATTGACTTACTTTTGAGTTGATGTTTCAATACGTAGTAGTATCTCTACTATCAGTTGACATGGATAACTTGAGGTGTAACAAAGATAATCAAACTTTTTTCTTTTTGCCAAACTATTTTTCCTTAAATTAATCATTTCACTAAAAAAATGTAACCATACTAATGATCCATTAAAAGACCAAACTACTTTTTTCTTAGACTATCCGTTTCAATGAAAAAGACAACCATGCCCAACGATCCATTTAGTTTCTATGAACCACTAAATTTGAATATTAAAATAAACGAACTTAGCAGAGATACTGTATTAGATTTGTTGTTTTATCTTTTTACGACAATGTAAATCTTTTTACAAAATAAAAGTGTAAATATATTTATAACAGAATGGAATCTTATGGTCAGATAAAAAGGAAAAAACTTAGGTACAATTCCTTAGGTGCTTTTCGTATGGTTCTTAACTAAATTCAACATGATTTCCTTAAATCCATAATTTTCTCAAAGTTTGTTATCTCCAAAAAAAAGTTGTATTTTTAGTTAAGAACCATACGAAAAACACCTAAGGAATTATACCTAAGTTTTGTCCAGATAAAAAAGCTAAATATGGTAAAATTTATCTATGTTAAATCATTAAAGTTAATCAAATTTTGTTTTAACTTATTCCTATCAAGAATTAAACTTCTATATCTTTTTATTAATTGTTTTTTAATTCTTTTTTTGGTGTTATAGTTTTTTATTCTTCAATGCACTGAAATACACCCATTTCATAAATTTTCCTTATATTTACTTTTCCAATTTGTGATTTTATCACATTATTATAAGAATATATTTGTTATTTTATCCTTTTATGACGGTGTGAACATGTTTATAACACAATCCAATACCATGGTAAGAGGAAAATAATTAAATATGTTAAACCTTTAATTTGTTAAATTATTAAACCTAATCATATTTTGTTTTCCACTTATTCCTATTAAGAATTAAAACTTCTAGCCCATTTAAGTTGGTCTGGTGGTATTGGCTTGAGATCTAGAAGTGTGTTTCTCCTTAAGGTTTCAGGTTTGATTCCCCTGAGTGCCAATTTGGGTGAGCTAATTTAGCTTTTAATTGTTTTTTTCTATTTTTTTAAAAAAAATTGGATTAAGTTTAATAATTGAACAAAAATAAGTTTTGTCATATTTAACTTTTTTTTTCTTACCATAGTATTGAAGTGTGTTATAAATACGTTTAGACTGATTTTATTTAGAAAAATTGTTCACATTGTCATAAAAGGATAAAATAACATATTTAATAATGTGATAAAATAGAAAATTGAATATAAGGTAAGTTTGTTGCATTTTTTTTTTCTGAAGTAAAGACATTTCATTAAATGGTTGTATTCCATATATTGATGAATAAAAAATTATTGATATAAAAAAATTTAAAAGTTGTAATTCTTAATGGGAATAAGTTGAAATCAAAATTTGATCATGTTTAATAATTTAACTAATTTAATTTTTTTTTAATAAAGTAAATTCATAATAGGAAAAAGTTTTTTTTTTTAGGGATTAATAGGAATAAGTTAAATATGACAGAAATGGAAAAAGGAAATATGATGATGATAAGTATAATAGTGAAAAGTGAATATAATGGAAATTAGTTAGATTTTCTTAATAAAGTAAATTCTTATTAGGAATAACTTAAAAAAATAGTTTTTTTAATAATATAACATAAATAAGTTTTACTATATTTAACTAGTTTATCATACCATAATATTGGATTGTGTTATAAATATTTTTACACTATAAAAAATTCACGAAATTTAAATTCTTTAATAGGAATAAGTTAGAAAAAATCATATTAAGTTTAATAATTTAACAAAAATAAGTTTTGTCATACTTAAATATTTTTTCTAACCATAGTATTCAAATGTGTTATAAATATTCCTTCAAAAGAAAAGTGTGTTATAAATGTGTTTACACTAATTTTATTTAGAAATCAAAAAGTAATCTTATACTTTTTAAATTATTAAACTTAATCGAATTTTATTTTAAACTTATTCCTATCAAAAATTAAAACTTCTAAATTTTTCTATATCAATTATTTTTTATTCCTCACTATATGAAATACAACTATTTAATGAAATGTCTTTACTTTAGAAAGAAAATGCAACAAATTGACCTTATATTTCATTTTCCATTTTATCACGATATTATACTTGTTATCTTATCCTTTTATGACGTGTGAACAATTTTACTAAACAAAATTACTGTAACCATATTTATACACACATTTTATCACATTAAGGATGCAACGCGAACCTGGTCAAGGTCACGGGTTTCAAAATAGTCATCATAAGTAAAAGCATACACATTTATCACATGATTGATGAGACTATAAAAAAAGGTGTCAATAATTGCCCATTTCTCAAGTCACTAACATGGTCTGTAGAGAAGTTTGGGAGTTTTGCAAAGATTTCATGGTCTACGATTCTCACAATTAAAAATCGACTCAACAAATATATCAATAATTATAATTAATATATGAACAATAAGGAAACATTAACCATAGAGAAGAAGAAAAAACCATTTCACAGCCTAAAAATCATAGACAATTTAAATAAGAATAAGAAAAAAGTTGTGCATACTCATAACATGGTCTACCGAAAAATCTGGGCAACAAAGGTTGATTTGGCCTTAAAATCTCAATTGATTTTGTTGCCATAAATAAATTTATTCATGCTAACAAGTTTAGTAGTCGAACATATCAAATTCAGTCAAGAACCAGGTCCACAGCGTTTTCTGCTCCCACCATATCGCCTGGTCCCACCACGACGCATCTACAAAGGACATGAAAGAAAATATCAAATGTAGGGAACAATTATGAAATTCATAAGAAGGAAAAAGCAGTTTGCGATGGAAAAGGATAGGCATATGGGACAAGCTTTGGACGATTTCCCAATGAAAAGGAATAGGCATCATGCACAAACAATGAATGTTTCGCGACATGGAAACAAGGATAAGACCTATAAGTTTAATTTTCTCAAGAACTATATACCTCCAATTGAGAAATCGCGAAACATTCATTGTTTGTGCATGACGCCTATTTCTTTTCATTGGGAAATCGTCCAAAGTTTGTCCCATATGTTGAGGCAAAATCCCTAATTAATTTTAAAGATAATAAACCAATATGATTAAAGAATTAATGGACTTTGATTAATTCTTTGGTATTTAACTTGTGCTCTTGAGTGTTTTACTAAGACAGGAACAAGGTTTAAATCATACCAAGAATTAAGAAATCAAAGGACATTTGAATTCATGATCTAACACTGAGGTCAGAAAGTTAGATCAGAATGTTGCTCGAAGATCAGAATGTTCAAGCAGAGATCAGAAGGTTGTTCTTATATAAGCCAAGAATCTCAAGAACATTGATCAAGGTCATGCAAGACACATGTGACATGGATATGTGTCCAAGAAAGTACATTTGCATGGATCAATCAAGTAATAAAGACATATACAAGGATTATGTCAAAAAGGATACTCAATAACATTGATGTACTAGGAAAATTCCACAGAGGAATATCATCCTAGATGTTAAAATAACTGCTCTTCATTGTTGTTTCACTATTAGGATTTGATTACATCAAA
>Ga0228711_1004927_pt1 | contig 20378 bp, 8 predicted proteins | sample MedpolnodulmetaG_2_FD_177996 | JGI IMG/M metagenome (GOLD analysis project Ga0228711, IMG submission 177996) | Root nodule microbial communities from Medicago polymorpha collected in Santa Monica, California, United States - brown nodules | ecosystem: Host-associated > Plants > Roots > Nodule... | reverse complement strand
CAATCAAACTCTCTAATCATCTTCTAAAAGTAAATCAAATTAAACAACTCCCTGTTGGAACGATACTCTCTTTTTTACTACTTCGGCAAAACCGTACACTTGCGGTTTTGCTCATCATTTACGACGAGGTCGAGGCTCATTCATGGAGTCAAAGGCTTAGTCTAGAGTTAAAAGTCCACTGAGACACTTAAGTTCGACCACAGACCCACCTACACCAGCGAAAATCTACAAAATAAAGAGCATGGAACTTACAATCAATTTAGGCCCTCCAAAAGATTAAATATTCGCTCAGCCCCGCGTCGCAAAATGCGCCGCCGTCAAACTAATCAAGCCCACATAGCACACTAAATGATCTATAAATAGAGCAACCCACCGCAAAAACATGCATTCACTCCAATTCTGGAAAAAAAAATACCTAAAAGCTCTTTAAAACCCCACGAATTTGAATATCAGAGTATATTTGTAAGTACATCATCTTATTTTAGTGAAGAACAGTCATATAGATACTGTGTCATAACTATTTCAGTTGTCACTTCTGATCGCTTGCAAATTATGACGTTGTATGTGGGAGTGATGTTCTCACAATACTCTCTTGTTCTTTTCGTTATTCTTACCCCAAAAAAATATGACTGGAAAAAGTGCAAAGATTGCTTTAGTGACTAGATCTCATACGCTAGCAAGCATAACGATTCAACAAACTTCACCTCTCGTGGACACGTCATTACCACCTCCTACACAACCGATGATAGTTAATGGTTCATGTACCAACCGATAACTAGATCTCAGAATGGTGTATTTGAAAGATTTTGTATTTTATTAGGCTTAAATGCACTTTTCACCCCCTATGTTTCAAAAAGTTGCGATTTTGGCCCCCTTTTAAAAAAAATGGATATTTTGACCCCCTAACTTTTGGTTCTCTTTTGATTAGCTGATTTTGTTGGAGATTATGACAATTTCTCAGTCTCCGATGGTGTAAACTGGCATGGGGATAGAAGGATGTTGATAAGTGGAGTTCAAACTGGCATGGTGTAACTTTTGGCCCCCCCTAAAGAATGACCATTTATCAGTTTGGACTCCACTTATCATATCAGTTTGGACACCATGCAAGTTTGGACTCCACTTATCAGCATCCTTCTATCTCCATGCCAGTTTACATCATCAGAGACTGAGAAATTGACATAAAATCAGTTAATCAAAAGAGGTCCAAAAGTTAGGGGGTAAAAATATCTATTTTTTTTAAAGGGGACCAAAATCGCAACTTTTTAAAACATAAGGGGCGAAAAGTGCATTTAAGCTATTTTATTATTATTATCATCACCATCACCATCAATATTATTATTTTTATTCCTATTGTTCTGACGGGTACCTTGTGTGTGTTTGTCCGTTTTTTACTGTGTTAACACTTTTAAATTATAATCGGTCTTTATTTTATGAAATTTGTATTTTTATTAAAATTATATGTATGAATGTTTGTCACTTTTTTAAATAGTAACAATCTATGTCTACTTTTAACCAATGATATAATAAATATAATAAAAATTATTATAATTTCAATAACATCAACAATATAGTTTTCTTAACAACAGATTTGTTTGAGGGTATAATAAGAATAATAAAAAAATCAACAAAAAAAATCATGTATTTCCTTTATATGTTGTTATAGATTATTATTATTATTATATAAATGAAATAAACCTTGCAATTCATCCATTTTAGTCCTCGTAAATTGAAAATTCATATTTAATCTATGTTTTGTTAAAAAATTATATCTTTCAGGGGGTAGATTTTTATAATATTCTGCACATATCTGCACAATTTCATTCAAAAATACATGAATTGACTTAAAAATAGGGACCAAAAGTGATGATTTTTTTTTGAAGCTAAATTAGCTCCACCCAAATTGACACTAAAGGGAATCGAACCTGAGACCCTGAGGAGGAACACATTCCCATGTCTCAAACCAACACCACTAGGCTAACCCAAGTGGGTTACCAAAAGTGATGATTGAAAATTTTATGAGGAGTAAAAGTCAAAATAATATTTTAGAGGGACTAAAATGAAAATTTGATATATTTATAGGGATAAAAACATATTTAACCCTTTAATATTTTAATCCATTATGTCGCCATATTGTCAGTGGTGGATCTTGCCGAAAATATTAACTAAATATTATAATTGAAATTCATAAGAGTTATATACAATTTCATCCAAAAAAAATCACCGCAATAGCTCAAACACAAGACTAAAGTTCCAAATATACTCTAGCCATGAAGGAAACATTTTGAACCAAGATGCTTGAAATCGTCTTGGATGCTTATCTTCATGGAGCGGATATTTTTCAGCTACCCATTAACAGGGACCCCAATTAAGATAAGCTATACGAACTTCATCTTTTGATTCACCGGATATTCCCAAATTTGGGGGCACTTCCCGGGGCCACGTTCTAAACGATTGACATCAAAGTTCTCCACAGTGACTCTTTGAATCTTGCAAGGCTGCTCGTCCGGTTGAGCTGTTTGATCACGGGAAGGGTTCTTTTCGAGATTTGATGTTGAAGCTGTACAATTTGCATCTTCCTCATGAACTTTTTTTTTTATAAAATGCTTCAAGTTTCTTAAGTTTGACCATTGTATTATTCCTACAAAATGCACAATTCACACGTAAATTACAAGTAACAAAATCAAACTAGAAAGGGTGAATAGGAACAACGACTTAAGCAAGTAATTAAAAAAAAAACACATTATCAAAGAACACAAAACAAAGTAATAATCAGTACATAATAATTAGAATCATGTCTCGTTCAAAATAGGAATTAAGCCACTGTGTTCTAACTTCTAAAGTTGCTCAAAGCTTTGATTTACAACTCACTTTTGTTCTAAAGTTTTTGAAAGCTTAAATTGGATCAAACATAGAAAAATAAAACTGAACCAAACAACATAAAAATAGAATATAATTGAATCAACAACATAGCAATAGAATAGAATTGAATCAAACAACGTAGAAAATCAATGATTCAAATTTCCCCCAAATTTTTTTTTAAGGAATTTCCCCCAATTTTTTATTTCTAGGGTTCAAGCAACATAGAGTAATTTCATACAAACATTGAACTAAATCAAATTATAACTTTTAAGAGAACAAACTGAAGTGAAAGGAATCAAAATCAAAGGAATGAAGCATAGAATAGAATAATAGAGAGAAGAGAACAGACCTGAACTGCAAATCAAAAGAAACAACAAACTGAAGTGAGGTATGAGAGTAGAGAGGTGAGAAGCGTCACGCCTCCACCTCGCCACTACGCTGCTGCCGTCGCCCGTCGTAGAAGGTGAAGAGTGGGGAGACCGGGAGAGGTGAGAATCACGTGTGATATGTGAGGATGGAGAGGAGACGGGGTACCAGAGAGTAAAATAAAATTGTCTCAAGGGCATTATAGTAATTTCCTATATACAATTTTTTTCAAGGGATGTCGTGGCACCTGTGGGCCTCAACAGAGATCCATCACTGATATTGATTATATCATGTTATGTGATTGAATTAAAAGACAATGTAATATATGAAGAGACGATTTGTTTAATTAGTACCTACTATACAACACTTATAAAATTCATCCCATCATTACTGCACTACTCTTCACTATTGGATAAATACTTAGCATAAGATAAGATGCAAGAACAAAACAAATATATAAGACAATACTGCAAAATTAAACAATGTTGTGTCGATCGAGCATCTCTAATGAGAGGTCCTTACTTAATAAGAACCACTCTCTGTTAAGGACCTCCATTGAAGGAAGAAAAAATGAGTCACCATTAAGGAACGAGTAACTATATAAGGATCCTCTCTCTTCTAGGTAACTAATGGGTCTCACGTTTAAAAGAAGTAATAAAATAGAGTAAACCCTCATTTGGGTCCCTGAAAGTGCGTTTCGCTATCAGCCACATCCATGGATCAATTAAACAACCCAAAAACTCCTCCAGTGTCTGTTCCGTTAGTCAAATGCATCCAAAACGTTAACTGAACGTTAAGTGTGATTGGAGAGGGACGTGAATGAATGTAATATCCCTCCATCTTCTGGAAAAAATTAACAAGTTCATATCTTTATCTTCCTTCATACCCTCCATCTCAAAACATTCCAAAAGACAAAAATAAGTTCTTTACAATCATTATCTCAGATCTATCAACCATCAAGTCTGTTTTCTCTCAATTATCGGCATAATAATTGTTCTCTATTCTTTTGCAGGAAACAAATGCCTAAACTTGGGTAATAACACACCTCCCTACATGCAACAGGTTGCATGAAGAAGTGAGCAAAATCTAAAACGTCATCGGGGGTATTGAAGTCAATGTAAGCTCTAGAGAATGATGATGATGATGAATGTTTGTGGCTGAATGAAAGAAAGTAAGAAAATTGAATTGGATTAAATTGAGCAACAAGAAGAATATAATTAGTACAAGTACGTACCTTGTAATTTTGGGAGGATGGAAAGAGAGCCAATTGTAACGACCAACGAAGGAAGAGTCAATTAAGGACAAAAGAGAGTCTTGTGTAATTGTTGGAGGCAAGTGCCGAATCACCACCTTCGTACGATCCGACATCACCCTACTTCGATTCAATTCAATTATTGGATTGGATCACATCTCCGCTGCTTCTCAATTTGGATGGAATCATTCAATCAGAAATTATAAATAAATTAAATTGAAATTGTGTGCCCTAATTTCACCCAACTTGCCATAACCACGACGTGAGAAGAACAAGAGTGCTGTTTCTATTTTGAGCATGAACAACCATGAAATTTTGAGGAAATTTAAGATTTTTTATTTTTATTATGGTTTTGGGTTGTTGGATTATGGATTTTGAATTGATGATGATGAGGAAGATAAAGGGGTAAATCAATTTTGAATTTTGATTTTGAATATGATCATTTTTGGGCATAGGTGTTGGTGAGCATGAGTTCATGAGTAATGTTGGAGAAGATGAAGGAATTGATGGCATTGAAGAAGATTAAAGAAGATGAAGGCAGAAACATGATTGTTGTCATTTTGGTCCCTCGTCTACGAGTATAACGGACACATCAACACAGTTAACACCAAGTTAATGTTTTGGATGCATTTGACTAACGGAAAAGACATTGGGGGAGTTTTTGGTTCATTTAATTGATCCAAGGATGTGGCTGATAGCGAGGTGCACTTTCAGGGACCCAAATGAGGGTTTACTCAATAAAATATGTATTATGTGATTTCGCTTACAAAAAAAGTAATATTTTAATAATTAATAGTTGTTTTGATTTAAAAAAATATAATTAATAGTTGTTTTAAATATTATTTTATCTATTTGTCATCATTTTAAATAAAATGTAATTGGCTTAAAGGTATGTTTAGTCCTTGCAAATAGGCGCCATTTAAAATTTCGTCCCTATAATCGCTGATCCTGGCGATTTACCCTTGCAAAGTTTAATCATTTAAAATTTCGTCCCTTAACCCACTCAATGACTGCCACGTCATCAAATTTCGTCCCTTAACCCACTTACGTGGCAGTCATTCAGTGGGTTAAGGGACGAAATTTTAAATGATTAAACTTTGCAAGGGTAAATCGCGAGGATTAGCGATTACAGGGACGAAATTTTAAATGGCGCCTATTTGCAAGGACTAAACATACCTTTAAGCCAATGTAATTCATGCAAATTATTATTATTATTTTTTTAACGAAGGAATGTAGAATTCGTAATGTTAATTTTTCTATTTTCAAATTATTAGCAAATGTGGCAGAAATTTAAGTTCATGCGAATAAATAAATATTTTATATTTTTTTTTGAGGATTATAATTAAATATTATGAGGTAATTAATAATTTAATAAATAAATTATTTTTGTTTAATGATGTAAAGTTAGTGGAGCCTATTTAAATACTTTTCGTTGGAGTCCTTATTAGTGTACTTCCATTGGAGTCATTGAGTTCTTAATATTTACTTTTATTAAAATATTATAAATAAGTGATGTGTGACGTGAGATCTATTTAAGGAGTCTCTATTAAAAAACTACCATTGTAGATGATGTTAGAGTACTTACTACTTACAAACAGCTGAGTGGACAAAAGACCATTACTCTTGTTAGTTGTTACCCGGGAACTTCAAATTTGAGCAAAACTCCAGCTTGGAACCATAGTATACTATTAGTTGTAAAATTCGATCACAATTAACAACCCAAGCAGGCTTGCCCGAGTGGTCTAAGGGGGTAGACTTAAGACCTACTGCACTGAGTGCGCGTGGGTTCAAACCCCACAGCCTGCAAAACATTTTTTAAATTTATTTTTTATTTTTTAATTTTAAAACCAAATTATACTAACACAAATTAAACAAGAAAATCAATACTCGTAGTATGTTAGTGAGAATTTAAACAAGTATATCCAGACTCGTGGATCTAAGAATCCATCTACAACTAAATCCATCATATTAATTTCATTGATATTTACCTTTATATTTAATTTTAAAATCTATAAGGGATGTTTAGCATATTTCTATGCAATGACACCAAAAGATGATTGTAAAAATGGTAAAATGAAATGCTAGAAATCCAGAATTTGAGATTAATCAATGATTTTGGTGGTGGAAAGGTTATTATGACTTAGTACATTTTGTGTATTTTATGACAAAAAGATAATAAGAAATTATATACTATAAGATACAAGAGAGAGCACAATAAAATTCTATGAATTATAGCATGACTTTATATATAACTAACCCAAATTAAACAAAAAACAATAATCAATACTTACCATATTATTATGGAAAATGCCAACATCAAACATTTGTACAAACACGGTCAAACACACACGAAAATATCAAACCGTGTTGTCTAACTATTTAATTTGTAGACAAAGCAACAATCCGAGAGGTGCGATTGACAATCACTATCATCACATACGAATTTTAACCACCTCAAAAACGATACTATGGAAAACAAGTAATCCATTAACTCATTAAAATTCTCTCTTCTTTTAGTAATAGAGGCAGTGTTTAGAGATAATTCTCCCTTCGATCCCTATTATAAGAATTATTTTTGGCATTTTTTATATGAAAATGTCTTTTAAAGTGTAGTTATCGTTTGAAAGACTCTTTTATCCCTTATTTAATGTTTTTTTTAATGTTGGTGTGTGTATTTGTTTTAAAATTTTCTATAAGGATATATTTGTAAAATATTTAAAAAGTTAGTATAACAATTAATAGTTGGATAATGCTAATGAGTGTCCTTGGGACATTAGTTAACATACTAAAATAAGCAAGTTTGCATCAAAAATTGTAAAATTATTATTAAGACAAAAGTAAAAATTTGTATTTGGAAGACGAAACTTCTATTAATAGATTCATTAACCAATACTCTTGGGACATTCGTTAGAAAAATCCTTGATAGTTTTATTGATTTTGATGATTTATGGTTCTCTTCTTATAACAAGGACCATCCAATGAGAATACTTATCAACATTTATTATTCTTAATTCGTCATTTTAAGGGATGCTACTCATTTCTCTACAAGAAATAAGCAGAAATAATTTTGATATAACAAATAAAAAAAGGCTTAAATCAATTTTGATCTCTCTATTTACATATTTTTGAACTTTTAGTCCCTCTTTTTTCAAAACCAATTTTCTGATCCCATATTAAGAAAGTCAACAATTTGACACTAATTAGTTGGATAAAATAATTTCCATGTATATCAAAACACTCGCATGGCTCAAAAATGTGGAGAAGTGTTTCAAAAAGTGATTCCCTGTTTGGACTTTGCAACTAGTAAACCAAGGAACGATGCAGCCTGCAACAGTATAAAGGCAGCGGAGTATCAATCAACAGGGTAGCCCTCAAAGCAAGACCATGGGTATTCTTTAAACCTTTAATAATTTAGTGTTAGATCATATTTAAAATTTGAAAACATCTAGCAACTCAAGCAGGCTTGCCCGAGTGGTCTAAGGGGGTAGACTTAAGACCTACTGCACTGAGTGCGCGTGGGTTCAAACCCCACAGCCTGCATTAATTTTTTTTTGTTTTTTTAAATTAAGTTATGAAGGCTACCTGATTTTATATGTAATAAACCCAAATTAAACGAAACAATCAATACTCTCCATCGTATTATGTGACAGGCCACAACATGATTTTTTAATTTTTTTCAATTTTTAATCTTCAATTAAGTTATGAAGTATACATGATTTTATATGTAATAAACCCAAACTAAACGAAAAAAATCAATACTGCATCGAATTATCTTAGAGAGAATTTACAAAACCTTAGGGCATTTTAAACAGACAATACTAAGCTTCTGAACTTATAAGATCTCATCTACTAGGATATTCATTGACAGTACATTGTTTTCATCACTAAGAGTTGAATTTTGACATTTCTACTTTGTTGCCAAAAAATGGAAGGTGGCGGTCCAAAATTTAAATATCTCCAATCTAAAATTTTGACATTTCTAACTAGCCAACAATTACAAACAAACTAGACTCTAACCCGTGCGATGCACGGATTTTATAGAGTTTCATATATAAAATATCAAATTGGCTATATTATTACTTGTAGAGTTGCATATAAACTCAGAAAGAATCAAACTAAGTGACAATTGAGAGTGATCGACGTGCACAATCTCAAAAAAACAAATTAACAACATTTAGATTGCATCAACAAAAATGAATATGGAATCAAAGTCATTACTTTGCCAAAACAAAGTAATGTTATAGTCTACTGTAGCGATTTTTGAAAATAAAAAGTCAAAATAAACAACTTCAAGTAATATAATATAGGAGAAACAAAGAGGCGGCAAAATTACAGGAAAAAGTGAAGTTTCTAATGATAAAATTATCATCTGGATCAGTCAAATTATCTACAATTTTAAAGATGCAACTTTAATATCGTAAAACTTAGTAAGCGTACACCAAAAAAAATGAAAAAAGAACATAAAAAGTCAGAATAAACAACTTCAAGTAATATAATATAGGAGAAACAAAGAGGCCGACAAAATTACAGGAAAAAGTGAAGTTTCTAATGATAAAATTATCATTTGGATCAGTCAAATTATCTACAATTTTAAAGATGCAACTTTAATATCGTAAAACGTAATAAGCGTACACGAAAAAAAATGAAAAAAGAACTACTATCAATAAAGGTACCGCTAATAATAAAAATTAACTGCTATGAGAGAGAAAACTAGTGCGGTTGGGGATTTAAAAAAAATGTTTTAGTCATGTATTTTATTTTTGGAAGCAACAATATTCCAGTAAAAGTAGAAGTGGCATAGTGGTTATAGTTGTAAAGTGAAAGCATATGGTACCTGGTTCGAGTCCTTGCAAACTCTTTTTTTTCATAAAAATTACTCAGATCCATCAAAAAAGGCGGGATTAATTAGGGCAAACTTATCAAAACTGTTTAACATTTATATATATTAAGATTAAGATAAGATGAGAAATGGTATAGTCAAATAATATATAGGATTGCTCTACAAAGCCTCGTAACAGGTCACTAAATGTGAAAAGAAGGAGCTACATATGTAGGAGGATCAGACGAGACTTCTCTGGCATTATAAAAAGATCTCTGTTCAAAATCTTATAAACTACAACCCAAAACTTTGGGTGGCATACTCCACTAAAAACCAGTGCAGAATTTTAAAATCGGATAAACCAAACCTTCCCGCTGCTATAATGTCAAAATAGACTTTGACTGCATAACCAACCAACCAATACTAACAGACAAGATTAAGAAGAATTTCAGCACACCAACCAATACGTACAGCATAATAGATAAAATTCCACAACTGCATCAGCTAAATCCAAAGGCAGTGAAACAGCAACATCATGACATTTTATCTGGAAGCAGTGAAACGAAAGCCACGTCTTCAATATCAGTAAACACATCATCAACAGAACTGCAGTGTATCAAGAAACAATAAGTTTCTAGACTCTGTCATAAAACAGATGTAGCCTAATAGTGCCACCAAGACTAAGGAAAATACTTGTTAGGCTTGATTCAACAGGATTTTCCTCATTTTCAATACTTTTTTTTGGTTCGGGGCAATAAACAAGGATTTCACTTCAGCCATCTTTATAGACGAAATAATGACACCTTCAACGCATAGATGTAAAGAGAAGAGTCCTGCTAAAAATAAAGCTTTCACTTACCTTGAAAATGTGTCAATGTCAACTAGCACATGCTGAATTATTACTAATTTGATAATATCTAACCCTGCAAATTGCTTTCATTTACCTTGAAAATGTGTCAATATAAAATTCATTTACAATTTCTTTACCTATTGATTCAAATTGCAAATAAAAAAAGAATCCTTGTCTCCTGAAAATTCCTCAACTTTCTTTCCCAGGTGGCTTAAAACTTCATAAATTTCTCCTGAATACAAACAACATTTATCATCAGCAAAAAACTTGTGTATGGTTTGATCAATTTCAATGAAACTCCAACCAGAAACAATCATCACTTCCCTATCTTTCATCAGTTTTCTTACCTCAGAAACACCTTCCCACTTACCCATATTGGCATACATGTTCGCTAAAAGGACGTACCTACCGCTATGTTCAGGCTCTAACTCTATCAAATACTTGCCAACTTTCTGTCCCAATTCATAATGACCATGCATCAAACATCCATTGAGCAAAGACCCCCATATGGCTCCATCTGGTTCGATATGCATACTATTAATAAAAGTTAAGGCCTTTTTCACTTGTCCACTACGAGCCAAAACATCAACGACACAACCATAGTGTTCAATAGATGGTGTGATGTTATATTTTTCACTCATAATTCCAAATAACCGCGAGGACTCCCCAATAAAACTTTTATGATTGCAAGCGGTAAGAACCCCAACGAAAGTAACCTCATTAGGTTTTGGTCCAACCTTCTCCATCCTCTCAAACAGTTCCAGTGCCATTTTATTATTCCCATTAATAGCCAAACCCAAAATCATAGCACTCCAAGTAGCAACATCTTTAACAGGCATTTTATCAAAAACTTTCTCTGCATCTTTCACCCATCCACATTTCGTGTAGAAATCAATCAGCGCAGTTCCAAGCTCAATATCATATTCCAAACCATTTTCCTCAACATAAGAATGAATCCATTTCCCTTCTTCAAAAGCACCCACCATTGTACACGCGTTAAGAACACTCACCAAAAGAGCCCCGTTGAACTTCACACGAGCACAACCCTTCTTCTTCAACTCTCGGAATAGTTGAACTCCCTCACTGTAAAAACCGTTCCTAACATACCCAGAAACCATAGCACTATAGGACGCTTCATTTCTCTGTGGCATTTTGTCAAACACATCCCTCGCTTCATTAACCAAACCGCAACTACAATAACCACTCACCAGACTCGTCCAACAAACAACATTTCTGTTAGAACTTTCATCAAACACTTGAAGTGCAAGGTGTACTGCACCGTGTTTTGAAAACGCATTGATAACAGAGCTCACAAAATACACATCAGATGAATTCCCCAACTTCATTGATAGAGTGAAGACTTGTTCAAGAGAGGAAAGAGTAGCGCATGATTTTACAAGAGTGGTGAATGTGTGAGAATTAGGGCGAATATTCGTGTTAAGCATTTTGGTGAAAACGGAGAGTGATTTATCAAATTGTGAGTTTGATGTGTAAGAAGTGATTATAGAGTTGTGATCGAAGATATTTGGATTGGGCATGTGGGTGAAGAGAGTTTCTGCATAGCAAAAATCGCCTTGCGGTGAGAGAGCGAAGAATGCTAGGATTCTGCTGGAGATGTAGGAGAAACGAGTGAGGTTGTTGGTGATGGCGTGAGCGTGGATTTGTTTTGTTTGTTTCATGGTTAGGTTTTGCCATTGTTGTAAGAGATGAAGACATAGACTGTTTCTGACAGAGCCTACCATATGATGTTGCTTAATACATAAGTTTCACTTATGAAACCAGGTTTATCTATTCTATTACTAGTAGTATATTAATACATAGGTTGATTAACTGAAAGATACCGAAGGAGGAGTTTCAAGCATAAGATATATGTATGTATATATAGTTCGACCTAAAATAATCACTAATAATCAATATTCGTTAATGTGATTATAAATTGAACAAGAACAATGATTAACAAACAAAAATTATAACTTCATTATTGAAAATGGTCATCATCGTATGTTTACCTAACTAGACATAAGTTTTACTAATATCCATCAAATCTCAACAACTAGGTTTAGCAAAAGCATGCAAGTACTGTATTACAGTCACACTAATGAATAGAAGCTGACAAATTAGAACTATACATTGATGTATAATGGTACTGTCGGCCTGATACATGCTTGCTTGCAAGTTTTTTTTCTTCTTTTTTTGAAGAAGGCTTGCTTCCAAGTTAGGTAGGTGATGAATAAAACTCCAAGTGTATGGTTCTACTGAAGTAGTAAAAAGAGAGTATCGTTCCAACAGAGATTTGTTTAATTCAATTAACTTTTAAGAGATGATTAGAAGAAAGTTTGATTGTAGAAATTGAGTTTTTAAAGGTTAAAAAGAATAATAATAAAAAGCGCCTTAGGATTATTGGTTCATCATAATAACAAACTCTTCACAAACAAACCCTAAACCTAACTTTATATTCGACCTACTTTCTAAAGACAAGTTTCTCTTTAGCGTATCAAAGCCTCTCTCAAGGTGCAGTGAGTGTGTTCCTCTAGCAACCACGCCTATTCTCATGGTTGATTGCTATTAGAATCCTTGAAGAACAAAACTTTATATGTCTCAAGGTTTGCTAGACTATTATCATGTTTCGCAATCCTTGTCTAAATTCACTTGTTCCAATATCAAAGCTCCGTTTTCGCTTTATGAATTGATATTTGAGATGATGAATTAACAAATACTAACCCTCCGCTTTCGCTTTATGAGTTTGACATTTGTTAATTCATTATAAAAACGGTGAATTAGATTAGAAAGTAAATTTATATAAAATTAGGGTTTATGGCTTGGTTTGATTAGGATTACGTCATTAGACTTATCCAACAATCCCAAGACAAGAAGAATCTACTCACTCATGATCATTGTAGACATAGAAGAGAAGAAGAAGAACATAAAGTAAATAACAAGAAAGTAAAAGAAGAACTTTTATTAAGAAAGACAATTGTCACTATTGAATTCCAAGAACAAAAGATGATTTGTTATGATAGCTAGCTACTCTATTTATAGTCTACAATGACTTAAGCCCTAAGAAATATAACAATAGAATGTTCCACAAGAAACCACGGGCTTTTAGGTCAGAAGTAGGCTAATAGGTAGCTTGTCCGGAAGCAAAAAAGCAGCAAAAGGAAATCTGGGAGGTGGCACGGCCATGTGGCTGGTGGCACGGGCCGTGTCAAGCTTCTGACTTGGGGGACGTTGTATTTTTGTACCGAATCTTCGTATTTTCATCCCGAATCAGCTCCAAACCCCTTTCTTTTGCTCCAAGACGTAATCTTTAGAATATTTGTTCATGAAATATAATAACTTCCAATTGAAGTAAAATAAATCTAAAAAGGAAACAATATTAAATAAAACGAAATCAAATCTAAATAAAACAGACTCAAATAATATATTAAAAACACTAATTTAACGACTCATCAGTAGGTAGTTCTCAAAAATCACAGAACCTGTTTGAATGGAACTATAGTTTCTTGACCACCTATAGAAATTGTGAAATTACATAGAGAAAGTTGTGAGAAAATTATTCTCATTTCATCGAAAGTGAAAAAGTGAAGTATACAATGTACAAACAAATAAGCAGCTAAGTTTAATTTGTAACTAAAAGAAGTTGGATTAACTTATATCCCTTTTTAAAACTCGGTATCTAGTTCAAGGATAGACTGATTTGAAAGATCAATCACACCGTCCATTTGTTGATCCATTTAAAATCATATCAAAGTTTTGTGTGGACCAACATATAATTAATCAGAAGTTAAACTAAATTAAAACAAACATTTTATACACCCCTCAGGTTGGAAGTTAGATATCTAGGATTCCTAAATTGGAGATTAAAGATGTAAACATATGTTATTTTCTTATTTTTATAGTTTGTGTTACGAAGAAAAAGTTGTCTCGTGATTTAGTGAGGTACAAGAATTATTGTTTTTGCCCAATCCTTTGCTATCTGTTTTGTCTAGTTTCACAGTCAATTTATAAATCAACAAGGTATTGTCAAGTCCATTCCTATGTTTTTTAGCAAATCAAACGCACCCTTAATTAAAGAGTTGGTCAGTTTATGCTTAGATGAACAAACTTGAGGAAGGACATGTTCTCTTATAATATGGCGGTCAATGCCTAGTTATAATTCATTCATAACTATTTGCAGAACGCTCTCAAATAGATTCTTAAGATTATGAATATTTCAAAAAAATCTTTAACTATGTCAAATTTTATCCATTTTAGTTCTTTTGAGAGTCAAAAGGAGATTAAATTGATAATAAATACTTAATATAATGATCAAATTGATAGTAAGTAGTAAAATATAAATACCTAATTGACTAAACAAGATATGTTTATGAATCTCAATACTTTTCTCGACGAAGAAAATATATATAAAAAAAAGATGTTAATGAAAAACATATGGAAATAAGATAATTAATACCCTTTCAGTTCTATTTATAAGAAAAAGTTTGGCCAACAAAAGTTGATGTATATGGATTGAATTTTTAACGAGATACATCAACTTTTGTTGACAAAATGTTCTCTTATAAATATGATTGGAGGAAGTATCAATATACCTTAGAGTCAAACATATACATCGATAAATATAGTATTGTTGGCCTCATACTTGCTTACTTCCGAGTTGGTTAGTCCCCATCACCCTCATAAGACTCTTTGAGGTTGCTTCTGCCACAAGCTTCGTGTAAATAATATGTTCTAAGATGTGATATGCTTCTAAGTGTAATATGAAAATAGTAAAGATATGAATTCTCAAGATGAACATGTCGACTTAACCTGTAATTAGTAAAGCTTTGGGTATGAACATTGCAAATTATCCTATACACAACTGTGGATATTAATCTCCTCAAATGATCAAACATATCAAGACCATGTGAGCAACAAAACACCCTTGAGTTTTAATGTTGGTGCATTTTTAAAATAGACTTCAAACTCATAATCACTTGTTAAAATAAAAAACTCAAATCATTTCATATACAAGTGTTTTTGCCATATGTTAGGCCCCGTTTGGTTTGAGTTTATTTTAAACTTATGAAAAATAACTTATGTAAATAAATAAGTTTTTATTTTAATTTACAAGCTCTCATAAAGGAAAAATGTATCTTCAATAACTGTTTTTTATAAACTACCTTAAAGACTTATAAATAGTACATAAAAACTTATTTATTTGCATAAACTGGTATATAAAAGTTCTAAAATAAGTTAATCCAAACGGATTATTGTGGTGTAAATAAAATATTATCGATACACAAAGGCATGCACTAATTTTTTAAGTTGGATAAGACCAGAATGCATATTTAAACTCTCCATAAAGAGTTGTATTTCTATATCTGAATTTGAACTAAACATCCTGTTAAGCTAGAAGAGATTGGACGGATCTCATCCTAGAGCTCTTCCATCGCCAGGTATTAAATTCGTTTTATAGTCACACGGGGTGAAATACGTTGCTTGCTCAACAGTCAATAGCAAAACACTACAATATTTTCATGTCATTATTATGTACCCACTTTTTCCAATTCTCCGCCATTATTTAATTTAGTCAATGTCATGAAATGAAAGTATTCTCTTTGGAGTGTGAAAACAAGACAAGCATAGAAGTAGAAGTAGGCGTGGAAACAAAAAACATATCCTCCCAAATCCGATCCTTGAATCACATTTCTTAACGGATTAAGTTTCTTTCATCCACACGTATTCTCCAATCAAAACCCATTCTTCTTTCATCACATGCATTTTTCTGTTTCTTTTCTAAATCCTCCACAATAATACACTCTCTTCTTTTGTCTCTTCTCTCTCTTTTCCTTTTCTTAATTAACCTTGACTAATAATAATGACAAACACACTTCCATAGATAATTAATCTCTGCCATGATCACAAATCACCCACTTCTAATCCTTTTATTATCATCAATCTTTCTCCCCATAATCACATGTCAAGTTAATTACCGTGAGTGCCACCAATCATGTGGTTCACACAAACCCTTCCCATACCCATTCGGATTCTCTTCCGGTTGCGAAATTCGCCTTAACTGCACCGTCGACGGCGAAATCTTCATCGGAGAATTTCCAGTCCAATCGGTAAACTCAAACAGTATAATAGTAAACATCGAATCACAATGTAATCGTCCATTTGATACGTTTCACCAACTCTTCAGTCACAAACACGCACCTACTTCGGGAAATGTGATTCTGTTACAGAACTGTACGGAAAATCTTTTACCTTGTTCTATACCGGAGACTCTGCTTCCTAGTCAATTCGAATCTGAATCTGACGGTTGCGGCGGCGCCAGTAGCGGGAAATTGAGTTGTTACTTTGAAAATACTACGAGTCGTTTCGTGAATGAGACAAAATTGGACCGAATTGGATGCAAATACTTTATGTCATCGATATCAATTGAAGATTTGAAAAAGAGTTCGGATTCGGCGATTTCTTTGGAAGTAGCTACGATTGAGCTTGGATGGTGGATTCATGGAGATCAGTGTCTTTGTTCCAATCACGCTAATTGTACTAAAATTGAATCTCCGATTGATCGAAAGCCTGGGTTTCGGTGTCAGTGTGATGAAGAGTTCGTCGGCGATGGTTTTTTGGCTGGAACTGGTTGCCGGAAAAAAGGTTAGTTATTTTTTTCATTAATTAATCATTTTATTTTTAATAATTTTTCAATATAAATCTTGAGAAATGGTTTCAATTTTAGTTGCTGTGGATTGACTTTCTGTCCGTGTTCGTACAGTGTTTCTGATAAATTATTAGTGCATTAGTTGAGATTAGACAAATAAATCCTCATTTATTTATGTTTAAAAATTCTAAAAAATAAACAAATAAATCAAAGTTATAATCATTTCTAAATTCTAACTTATGGTCCTCATTTGATAAATATATTAACTTTTTCGACAGATAAAAATATATAGATTTATATCTTTGTCTTTGTTGAATTAATATTTAATTGTTTACGGTTTACACTAAGCTTGTTAGTTTAAAAGTCACAAACACAAATGAATAGGGTTTCGTCACACACACATAAAAATGTCATTTTTTAAAATATAAATCATTTTATTATCAATTTCTTTTTCATTATTTGAAAACATCTGTGTTTGTAACTAAAAGAATTTCTCTTTAAAATTTAAGTCATTTTCTGCAAATCACTCCATTAGCTTACCGTCCATAGGAAGTAAGACATGTTGAATATAGTTTGATTTATAACTACTCCATTTTACATTACACGAATACAAAGTTTTTGGACATGGACATTTCAGTATCTAGAAGTAGAATCTACTTTGTGCTTCGAATAACCATATGTTTAAAAAACACGTTTTATGTTATATTTCTTAATTCCATTTTCTAATTGTATTGCCGGCTCAAAAATGAGAGTCTACGAAAGGAAAAAGAGAAAAAAACCTATAAAAATGGATACTGTACGAGTTTTTGTCAAAAGAAATAATAAAAGAAGGAAAGTAGGACCCCGCAGAAACAAATAAAGGGACGAGGGAAAGAGATAGAGGACCTGAAATACGTTACTGCTTAGCTAGATCTGCCCATGATTACCGGGAATTTAGGTCAACATGAATCAATTAACCAAAGTGGTCAATTTTTCTTTTCATAATTCGGTGTATTATGGACTTTTCCTTTTATTCCGCCTTTTCCTTTTTTTTTTTGTCAATATTTAAATAGATTTTTTTTGTATATCGAAAGGAAAGAGTTCATTACCTGCAACCGCAAAGATAGGGATGGTTCGCCTGTATTTAATTAGGGTACAATATATAAATCCAATTGATATTTTATTTTTAAGTGTTAAAATGAATTTTTATTTAATTAATTATTTTTTGCGTCAGTCTAGTGACTAAAATTTTAGTTTAAATCTGATTTGAACACTATTCTTGCATATAATACAATGTCTCTATAACTAATATATGCTCGCATAGACTTTAATTAATTGAATTTATACATCAAATTTATAAAAGTGGGCAATATATGAATTTAGTTGATTTTTAAGTGTTAAAACAAATTTTCAATTGATTTTGAATTTTTTTAGTTGATTCTCCTCGCAAAAAATTCATTTTTTTTGGTGACGCTATATTTTTTTCAGTGGTGAATCAACTGATTCTATTTTTTTATTTCAGTCCATTTGAGTGTGTGTGTGTATGTATTGATAGTTGAAGATTTTGCCATGTTAATCGTCTCAAGATTGATTGATATCCAATCAATGTTTGAATTTCGTTGGGAGACGGTGCCCACATTGATTGAAATTTTTTCCATCACTGAATTTGATTTATTTTAGGATTTTTATATCATATGTAAGTTTACACATGTTAAAAAGTTTAAGTAGTTTTGTCAAATAAAAAAAATAGTTTAAGTGGTAAGTTTATTTTCGAATTGGTTACCCCTCTAGGTCTGGTCGGACTAGCCTAATCGGTCGTTCCAATTTTTACAACACTTATTTGTGTTGCTTCGGGCTATTTTTTCAATTCTCACGGGCATCCATGGTGTAAAATTTATTTGTATAAATATTTTATTGTATATAGAGCTAAGTCACCTTTTGCGATCCTACCGTCTCGAGGGATTAGTTGCGCATGGAGGATATCCGGTTCATGCCAAATAATAAAATTTGCATTTGGAGTAGACTAGGTGTTGCTTTAAAAAAGGTCAAGTTAAATATATCAAAATAAAGATCTACATTAGTTAAAACTTAAACAGGTTAAGGTCCAATTTTAAGTTTGGGAAATAACCCAAGAGAAGACCTTGAAAACATGGTTTGATGATTCCTTATTTTCACTTCTATTTACGACTCAACTACTTTTGTGTGTAACTTAGGGTATTTGGCTAAAATAAGGGAATGCGAAGGGTTTAATTAATTAGATATTTTGTTTTGATGAGATGAGATAAGAGGAGGGGATGGATTTTTAATAGAAAGAGATGGGCTAACTACATTTTATGAGAGGAATCTAATGGAAGTTGCTTGTTGAGTTCTTGAGTTTATACCAGCTTTGTTAGGTGTAAATTGTGTAATCATTGGAGCATGCACACATGGCTTCCACATGTTTCCTTATATAAGAAGCTTGTTTAAGACTGAATTTAAGAACAGAGAAGAGAACAAAAGTTGCTTAAAGATCATCTCTCCATTATCTTGCTAGTTTCAAAACTCTATGCCCTGTAGTCTTAACGAGTTCCAGCTTAATTCTAGTTTTTTTTTTTTTTTTTTAATAATTCTGAATTATACTAATTATGTTATTTGAATTTGGCTTGTAACACAGCCTCGTCAACATGCAACCCAGCAAAGTACATGTCCGGAAGATGTGGAGGAACAACGAGATTCATCGTCTTAATTGGAGGTGTGTGCCTATTTCATGGTTCGAAAACCATTTGAGATTATCTTAGAAATTACATGTCAACTGAATAATTTACTCATTGAACAAATATCACATCAATTGAAATATTGTTGACCACCACCATGCCAACAAGCTTATATTATTTTGCAGGTTTTGTTTTTGGCGTTTCACTCATGGTTACTCTGGCTTCAGTATGTTGTTACTTTCGCCGTCGCACCAAATTGAGAGTCACAAAGAGCACAAAAAGACGCTTCACAGAAACTACCAACAATTACAGTGTTCCTATCTATCCATACAAAGACATCGAAAAAGCCACAAATAGTTTCTCAGAGAAACAAAGGTTGGGAACAGGAGCATATGGTACAGTTTATTCTGGAAAACTTTACAATGATGAATATGTCGCCATCAAAAGAATAAAACACAGAGATAATGAGAGCATTGAACAAGTCATGAATGAGATCAAGCTCATTTCCTCTGTTAGTCACCCCAATTTAGTGCGTTTGTTGGGTTGTTCCATCGAATATGGAGAACAAATTTTAGTGTACGAGTTCATGTCAAACGGAACTCTGAATCAACATTTGCAAAGAGAGAGAGGAAATGGACTTTCATGGCCTGTTAGACTCAAAATTGCGACAGAAACAGCACAAGCCATATCACATCTTCATTCAGCAATTGATCCACCTATATACCATAGAGATATAAAATCGAGTAACATACTTTTGGACCAAAATTTTGGATCCAAAGTAGCAGATTTTGGGCTTTCTAGACTTGGAATAACTGAAATATCTCACGCTTCCCACGTTTCAACCGCTCCTCAAGGAACACCGGGCTACGTAGACCCACAATACCATCAAGACTATCACCTTTCTGATAAAAGCGATG
>Ga0228711_1004924_pt1 | contig 20382 bp, 8 predicted proteins | sample MedpolnodulmetaG_2_FD_177996 | JGI IMG/M metagenome (GOLD analysis project Ga0228711, IMG submission 177996) | Root nodule microbial communities from Medicago polymorpha collected in Santa Monica, California, United States - brown nodules | ecosystem: Host-associated > Plants > Roots > Nodule... | reverse complement strand
TTGATTTTGAAATAATTTTCCGCTGCGATATAAATGAATTTTTGACAAGGTTGTTTTGATAAATAGTAACTTTACTCTATTTATGTTTTAAAAGTAGTGTGACATTCCGTTTTACGTTGAATACTCTAATTATTTGTATTATTTACATTGTTGGGAAAACGGGGTGTTACATTCTGCATCAGACCCTTACCTGCTTCTGCTTCAACAAACATATTAGCACAATTGGGAATTATACCATCCCAATCACAGTCCGAACTTTCACCCTTTCGATCGATCTGACTTGTTCCTTGAAGATGCAACTCAGCCTCAACTGAATCTATTACATAACCTTCCTGAGCATATGTATCATCCGATACGGCTTCACCAGACAATTCCAAAAGTGTGTTATCCTCATCACCACAAAGTGTATGATCAGAACCAAGACTACCAGGTGGCTTATTACTAGCAATATTAACATCAAGTGGCTTATTTTTATCGACATTAACATTATGATACCTTAGAATATACGTTATCAAAACAGAATGACAATATCTTTAACCGTCTTACACGAGTTACCTGCAATTCTGAAAGCATGTCTCAAAAGGTCGGCCAAGGAGTAATCTTTGTTCTAACAAAACAAACGATATATCGAATCGGAGATTTGAAACTCGTAGTTATCATCTTTCAACTTGTTGTAATATCTACGCTCATAGTATGATTGTTATTACGAACCCTAAGAACCAGAATTAGTCCTCCTCCCCTGTTCGAATTGTTTTTGTTGTTGTTGATGATGATGTTATTGTCGTCAACCTTAGCTGTCAACACCGCCATCTGATCTGATAGAGGTATGATGTCGTGGTAAGAGTCGCGGTTATGCCGGCAAACTCTGCCCTCGTCATAAGTTGTTCTCTCATGGCTGATCATGTTAGGAAAAGAACAGGAGAAACCTGCTCTGATACCAAATGACGCAGAACGGAAGTAAGGGTTAGCAAGCACTAAACCTAGATTTAAAAGGAACAAGTTTGCAAGCGACAAACTTGTGAAAATAGGGTTTTGGAATCCACCAAAATTGAGAAAAATTCTCTAAATTGATTGAATAAAAGTTGTCTCCAAGGCTATTAAGCTTAAATAGGGAAATAACAAACCCTAATGGGCCAAAAATAACAAACTGAAAACAAAATAGAAATTTCTAAAAAATTAGATTGAAATAATAAAATACTACTAAATTACTAACAAAACCCCCGACATCAGTATCTTTGGGGTTCATGTGTGAATCAAGAAGGATTAAGAATTTCCTTTGTAACTCTCTACCCACTTACAATGAACTAAGAGTATCTTTACTTTCAATATCTCTCCATTTCTTTTCCTTTCTTCCACTTGCTTTTATTTAATCATCAACAAAGATGATCAATGCTTAATCTCTAACTGTGAATGAACATATTAATACATATTTATAAGACATGGAACTTAAGATTCAACAATTGGAAGTTTCAACACATACGTACATACATATATAGCGGGCGCAGGGGTCACTTTCAACATTTTACAGAAGAATTATACATAATACTTTGCAAATTATAGCTTATATATATCGGGTGTGAGAGCAAGCCAAATTAAATACTATTCGGATAATCAACTTTGGGTGTATCTAGCTCTTCTATGTCATGTCATGAATGTGTAATATAACAAACAAAGTCAGTGACATGTGCCATATCTGATCTTTGAAGAACTTTTGCGAAGTCACGTTTTCCATATGCAAAATAGGTGAATACAAGTTTTTGTGAAGTCGCATTTGGGTATGCAACTTTGAAGTTTTGGGTCGTGCATGTTAATTATTTTTTAAGGAAGGTCGTGCATGTTAACTTGTTTCTGGGATTAATGCAAATAATATGTCGTACATATTAGCATTATTCAAATTTTAATTCAATCTTTAAAAACCATTAACCTATCTTTGATTTCATTGTCCGTCAAACGACAACATACTCTATTTGGTTCAGTACAGAAGTCAAATACAGACAGCTAATGTATATAGTAAATGAATCTTGTTGGATCGAAAACTTACTCTTAAAACTACATTGCCCAGTTACAATAGCTATTATGGTCTATTGTGATAACGTGAGGGAGTATACATATCTGAGTTCAACATCAACACACCAAACCCATTGAGATGAATATACATTTTGTGCGTGAAAAAGTTGCTCGTGGCCAAGTACGAGTTTAAATGTTCTCTCACGTTATCAAATTGCTAACATATTCACCAAAGAACTTCTGTTGCAACTCACTTTCGTGATAGTCTCAATATTTGTCTACCTTCAATTTCGACAACGGGCGTGTATCAGACTATTATATGTATACCCTCCGGTCACTATTATAAGCAAAAATCCACATTTTAAGTTCATTTAATAAATAATGTATGTGGTATATATTATAAACCACATGCATTATTTATTGAATGAATCTAAAATATAATTTTTTTCTCCTATAATAGTGACTGAAAAGTGTATATCTCTATATTTAATGTGGCAACGATTGTAATTGATTCTTTTTTCTGGTAATGGCCGAGGTTTGAACCCCGAACCTTGCATATTTTATGCATTGTCCCAACCAACTGGGCTAAGCTCACAAGTTTTGATTTAAATTTATTAGACTATTATGTGCTTATCTCTAGAGATTTTCTATAATAAGAGAATTAATAGAGCACCACCATTCCTTTACAACATGCAATATACAAATTCTTCAATTAATGAAGAGGCAGTTTATTGTTTATTGTTTGGGAAATGATAGATACAGTGATAAAATGTATTAAGAAAATTTTCAGACAGTGTATTTGCTAACACTTTTCCTTAATAACACATAATTACCTCTCTTGATTCCCGGCAAATAACAAATTTAATTGGCTGAGAACTTTTTTTGATAAATTCTAGATAAAAACTTTCTAGATAAAACTAAGAGGGCAGAGATACAGTGTTAAACGGTAGCAAGACAGATATAGGTTGTTACTCTTGTAATAGTATATGGAGTAGCGGTTTTAGAATGCATGTATTTTATTATAGCACACTTTGTAAACTTATTTATTCTACTTTACAAATATGGAGTATATGGAGTAGCGGTTTTAGAATGGATATTTAAGGTAGCAGCAATGTAAGATGAGAATTATCTACTTTACAAATATGTCATCATTGCCTATAATCTTGGAAGGTTACAAATGATTGGAAAATGCTACTTCTCCCGATAGGAGTGGGTCAGTTTGGCAAATAATTGACTGAACGTTGAGCAACCTAGACTCTGAGGCGTGAGTCCAATTATATAATATAATAAGGTAAAAGAGTTAGTAATCATACTATCACAAAGGTTCATTATGGGTCATTGTGAAAATTCATAAATGTTTTATTACTTTTGAATTTCCTTGTACGTCTCATTGAGAAACTGAATCTCCGGGATTAGGGATTTAGAGTTCCTCTGTTCTTGTTAAGTTTGAGTGAATGATTTTGTGGCTGTTTATTTAGTGCAACAGTTCGCGGAAAATTAACGTTCACCGAACTGTACTGTGAAACAGTTTGGTTAGTGAATTTATTTCAAAAAATCTGGTTTGGTTCAAGAACTTCGATCACAAATTCAATTATTTAAACACCAATTCGGTTCTGATACAGTATAATTTGGTAACTATTGTTTTTTCAAAATCAGTGGTCTACAAATCTATTTTTCAATATTTTTGTGATGCAGATGACTATAACATTCTTTATAATAAGATTTCATTCTTTCATCAAAAGATACAAAGAAAGTAAATGTTGGTTTCAACAATGCTCATCTTTGTTTTCCCTATTTCCAACACACGCCATACGTTTATGATTAATGAAGAGTACTACAAGCTAAGGTTCTCTATATAAAGAGATCAAGAGAGCACCTCATTCTCGTCTTAAATTTGCAACTTGCAATATACAAATTCTTCTTTAATATTTTATTTGGTAAAATGGCTTCTTCTTAATTAGTTCTTCTTATTCTTCACTACTGTTTATTTATTTGTTTAAACAAGTTTGTTGATTAATTGATTTTGTTATATAATGTATGCAGAAAAGAAAAGAATGACTTCTAGCGGTAGCGGCAGTGCAGGCAGTGTTGGGGGTTTCGGCGACGGCTCATCACCGTCTCATGGTGCAGTGGAAAGAAAGAACCACAAAGTAACCATACTTAACAGAGGTAAATTTGATAAGAAGTTGAAGATGGCAGTGGAGGAAGTACGCTCGTACATAGCGTTACATGTATCTGATAGGGTGAACAACAAAGGTTACCTTGAAATCATGGACTTGATTGATGAAAATAATAGGTTGATGGAAAGGGACGACATGATTAAAAATCCTAAGCCCGATATCATCTATGAGTCGGTGAAGTGAAAGAAATTTTAAGTAGTGTGTGGTATGTGGGTAGAGTATTGTGTGTCTTGTTTAAGGTTGTGTCTTGTTCGTCCAATGTGTGTTGCTGTTCTGAATAATTGTTTGCCAACGTCTCTTTGGTGTTCATGTGTGAATTAAGAAGGATTACGAATTTCCTTTGTAACTCTTTACCCACTTACCTAATGAATGAACTAAGAGATATCTTTACTTATTATATCTCTCAATTTCTTTTCCCCTTATTCCACTTGCATTATTAAATCACCAACATAGATGATAAATGCTTAATCTCTAACTATGAATGAACATATTAATACATTTTTATAAGACATGAAAGTTAAGAAGTTATGAGTGTTGTTCATAGATGAATGTAGATGATAAAGGATCAAGTTAAGACTTAATAACAATTGACAAATTTAACACATACTTACATACATATACAACAGGGGCAGGGGTCACTTTCAAAATTTTACCGAAGAATTATACATAATACTTTGTAAATTATAGCTTAGCTTATATATAACGGGTGTGCGAGTAATTCAAATACCTCTCGGATAATCAACTTTGGGTGTATCTCTTCTATGTTAAGTTATGAGATGATTAATGCGAATAATATGCATATTAGCATTATTCAAATTTTAATTCAAACTTACAAAAAAAAAAAAATCAACACATCTTTAATTTCCTAGTCTGCAAACGACAACACACTCCATCTTGGTCCAATGCAAAACCGAGTACTGTGGATGAGCTAATGTAGTATTTGAATCTTGTTGGATCAAATACTTACTCTTAAAACTACATTGCCCGGTTACAACATCTACTCTGGTCTATTGTGATAGCATGAGTGCAGTATACGTATCCGGTAATCCAGTTCAACATCAACACATAATTGAAGGGAAAGGCAAGACCTATTATTCTTACGCTGCTCAAATCTCAATGAATGATATTAGTCTCGTCATCATATTATATTTAAGAACCTGAACATCTTTTTGACGAACTTGTTCCTCTCATTATCAATAACTATGTTCTCTCTATAGTTCTTTCTCCTATATTGCAAGTTTGCAACACTATCAAAACATACAAAGATAGCAAATGTTGATCGTCTATGTTTTCCTTGTTTTCAACACATAGTACTATATATCTTTATGATTACTGAAGAGTTGGTTTTTAGCCAAGAGTATACAAGATTTTCTATATAAAGAGAAAAGAGCACCGCCAGTCCCGTGAACATGAGTGAGCTTACAACTTGCAATATACACCTTCTGATCACTATTATAAGCAAAAATTTATATTATAGAACACATACATCATTTAATTAATGAATCTAAAATGTAAATTTTTACTTATAATAATGACTAGAGGGTGTAAAAAAAAATTTAATTAATGAAAAGGCATTTTATTGTTGATTGTTTATTGTTTTCACTCGGAGCGTGGAGATATAGTGTTGAATGGTAGCAAGACAAAGATAGAATGTATGTATATTGTAGCACACTTTGTAAACTTTTTTCTATCTTGTGTTTTATCTGATTGTATTAATATCATTTCTCTTCGACCTTTTTTTTTGAAATAAAAAAAGATCCAAAACATCGAATAATAACAACTCAGCTCTTCATGAGGTTTCATGCTAAACATCATATTAAATTAGTATTTAGAATTCAATAAATAAAATAAAAAAATGCTAATAAGTGCTCTTACGGCACTTGGTAAGAAAATTTAAAATAAAAACTTTATCTTCAAAATAAAACATTCAACACCTTAAAATTTTGAAAATTGACTTCTTCTACCGGGAATTTATCATTTGATTCCATTTTTTAGTTTCTTAAAATTTTGAAAACTGACTTTTCTACCAAAACTTTTGAAGATTGACTTTTTCAATTTAAAGATGTTTGTTTGCATGACCCAATAAAATATTAGTGTGATTGTAAGGTAGACATTTAATCAAGGTCGTCCCAATCAAATTGGAGATTATGCTCTAATATAATTAAAAGGGGATCTCTAATAAATAAAATTGGGCAAATTTTAACAATTACAAAATTGCAATAAACATTATTTTGATTTTTTATGGTGTTGGTGGTGGATACATGTGTGTTCGTTTGGGTCTAATTTATCAATTTACTTTTGATAATTTCTCTTCTCCCTTTTGTTTTTAACGTGAGTTAACTCACGTTGAAAAAATCAAGCGTGAGTTAACCCACACCCGGCATTTTTAAGTAAATGAACAATTTTGAAAGTGAGAAGAACAATTTCCTTTACTATTTTGTTATCAAATAATAAGTGTTTGCTTTGGGCCTACCTATCCTTATAACAACAGAAAATTATATCCTACACTTCATCAATTATACTCGTACCCCTAGAAATGTTTGAAAAGTCCCCGTAAATTGAAGGTTCAGTGAATAGAGCTTCTTGCGCTTGCTTATGGACAGCCATGCATTTAATGATGGTGTTTGAAGGGGGGAAAAACAAATCATGGTAGGATATGGCTATGATTATCTCATGCAATGTGTGTCAAACTCAAATCCATTAACACAAAAATAGACAAACCTCAATTTATCGATGGAGAAGACCTCTTCCACAAAATTAGTAATAAGTTCTAATCACAATTTTGATAGTGGACTAAGCCCATGATGAAAACCAGCACATAGGAATAAACACGTGTCGATCACAATTTTATCAATTATTGAAGAACGAAACCCTAAAGAAGAGAGTGGTATTATAAAGCCAAAACCTAAGGCCAATGACTTAGATCACCTTGCCACTCTCTTTTCCTTCTTTCCAACTTGTTTCCATATTTTCTTTCTCCATTGGACGTCCACACACCAAACACATTTGTTGAGGTTTTCCTTTCTTCTTTATGTCCTCTCCCCATTCCATTGTTTTATTTTGTTTCCACGTTTAAAAGCATACCCAAACATGCTTGAAAATGTTATTATATTTTAAACCGATCATATAAACATATTTGTCTCTTACAAAATGGAAGACAATACCATTACAAAATGGAAGAACCTCATGATGACGTGGAGAACATAACACCGCCCAAGGTGTGCTATGATAGTCGAGGCTTTGCGACAAGATTAAAGAGCTGCCTTGGGCATGGGTGGAATCGGTAAATAGGTAATGAAACCAAACCAATGACGTCTATATTTGCATTTTGATCTTGACTTGCTCTTGCTCTCTTTTTTCACTTGTTATCTTTCTTTTTTTATTCTCTTCGTTGCTAATATAATTTTCACCCTATCTTATTAGTACTAGATTGTATTAGTGGTGTTCACCACTTTCTTTTCATTACTTGATATAATTTTACCCTCAAACTTTTTACTAGAAAAACAAGTCTAACGCGATGGTGCACAAATGAAACAAGTTTTACATAACAAATAAGTTAGTTAATTTCTACCGTTGAATTAATAAATTTTACCATTAAATTAAATGAGGTATACTTTTTAATTCAATGATAAAAAAAAAAAAACATTTCTGCATAGTATAAGACCGTTTTACTTGTGCATGTTAGACAACATTTAGAAACAAAAGTATAATCCAAAATGTGAAGTATCACATTTTCTTGGATCCTTCTCTCATTGTCGTGAAAGACAAAGTAACTTCTCAACACTTTTAAACTTATCGTAAAAAAAAAAAAAAAAAAAAAAAAAAATCACTTTCAAATTTTTTTTTTACTTTCCAATTTATAAATTTAATTTTTAATTTAGTGAGGGACTGATTTGTTACAAAAATAGTATGTACTAGTACTTGTAAGCTAGAATAGGGGTTGGCATTTGAAGTAGTTGTATGTAAAATATATGTATGTATGAAAGTGAACATGAATTAAACTTTGTATTATAAATTTAATAATTTAAAATTGAACACAATTTGAATATATGCAGTACTGTCACCAAAAAACGGCTTGTGTACGACCTTAAAGCCAGTAATATAATGCTTGACAAGAATTATAACGCAAGTTTAGGTTATTTGGGATCAACATATGCAGTAGAGAATGAAAAAACATCCTATGAGCAGTACAAGGTACAATGGGATACATCATACATGGGACCAGAATGTTTCCACGTAGGAAGAGCTACAAGAGAACCAAATGTTTTTTAGAGATGTCGCATTGGAATGATCGAGTATTTATTAGGCACTTTCATTAAAAAAAAGTATATATAAATATGTGTATATGTGGATTCCATGCTTGATCCATTTAAGAACTCTTTTACCATTGCGGATGCTCTTAGCATAGTACGTTACAATTCGATTAGTTCCAATTTCTTGATTCCTTCTCTCGCTCTCGAAAAGTATCGCTTTTAAAAAATTTGTAAAAAAAAATAGATGAGAGTTTATTATAAGTTATTGTAAGATTGCATCAATGAATCTCAAAATTTGAAAACGAAAAGGCATACATAATACTTTATTGATGATCTTCATATTATTTTGATAATAAATAAAATTCTAGTACTTATTTTCTTAACACAGAACAAAAAACACAACACTTGTGCTCATAAACCTGATAACTTTTTCCCAAAGTCATTTCAAATACTTTTCTTAATCTCAGTTATAGACCTTGCTGGTTTGTGACAGCTGATTCTTCAAATTGATGATGACCATTCGATGATTTGGAAATGCACAAAGCTTTTTCCCATTCAAAATTTTTCTGGAAGTTCCAGTTGGAGACATTTACAGTAGTCTTTTCATCTATAGCAACTGGATCATATGGCGAATCTTCTGCAAACTCATTCGGCATTGATTTCCAGTGTAGACTTGGGTTCCACTATCTTGCTACCCTCATGTGACAAATGAATTCCATCCCTATAAAATGTATCAAAACAAGTTTGAGCATTTTAATAAGACACGTGTGCCCAAAGTTCTAAATCACAACCGTGGTCACATCGCGATCCTTAATACTATAGGAAAATGTGGTAAAAAAATGCGGTCAAATAATGCGTATGCAAATTAATTGCGGCTGCAATACGGCTGTAAAAACATAAGAACTTGATATTGCAGCTGCAATTTCGGACGTGCACCTATTTTTACTTTTATGTAATAGCAGTTGTCATAAACAATACTTACGGGAAGCAAACATCCGGCCAGTAATCCATTCGCTGAAGTGCTGACCAGAGGTCAATGGCCTCGACATTCATCTCATGACACAAGTTCAAACATGCTTCTGAATAAAGTCTACAGGATTCATTTGTCCTCTTTAGTGGTCCCAATATACTACTGCTTTGAGTCCAATAATTGATTCATTAGAATTTTATAATTGAAATGTACATTGAATTGTATCATGTAATAAGAAAATCAAAGTTTTTCAAAATTGATTCAGATCATGTTAGTTTACATATAAGATAGCATGACATTATTCTAGCTAAAGCTCAAGTCTAAAGCAGCAGTGGTATTTCAATCATTGACATTGCAGAAAAGTGGGGACTAGTGCTGACAACAATAAAAGATATGGCTTAGCAGCAGGAATTGTAACAAAGAATTTGGATATAGCAAGCAATATATCAAGGTTCATTCGAGCAGGAATTATTTGGATTAATTGCTTCTTTGCCTTTGGAAATGACATTCCTTATGGAGGTTACAAGATGAGTGGGTTTGGAAGAGATTTTGGATTGGAATATATTGTGTCCAAATTTATTTGTTGTGCTATACTATATATATCCTTATTTATTTGTTTGGTCTTGATGGGGTCGGTATTATTATAAGTAAGGATATTGTCTACAATAATTTGAGATTAAAGATTGAACTCAGTGAATTTGGTGGCCCTAAAATGATGGATCTAGAAAATATTCGACATGCTACTATATTTCTTCAATGGGGGTAAAGGCAACAACAATATTTTTCAAACCAAACCATCTTTGCATTTCACTCAATGGGGTCTAAGAGGGTGGTCTCTTGTTCATTGGAGGATTCAACATGCATGTGAAACTCTTTATTAGAATGAGAACTTGGGGTCGAGTTCTTCAGAGGTGGAGAAGACTGATGTAGGAGGGTTTCCATAGTATTTTTATTTCAGCCAAATTTTAGTAATTTTTTGTTTTTGTTTCAATTTGTTATTTTCGGCCAATTAGATTCCCTGGACTCTCCAGTCACTGGAGTGGATCTGTTCGCTGGAATATATACAGTATTGTCACCAAAAAACGGCGTGTGTACAACCTTAAAGCAAAAACAATATAATGCTTGACACAAATTATAACGCAAGTTTAGGTGATTTGAGATCAGCATATGCAGTAGAGAATAAAAAAACATCCTATGAGGAGTACAAGGTACAATGGGATACATCCAGGGCCGGCCCTAGGCATAGGCCAGGGGTGTGACGGCCTAGGGCCATGCCAGTAGGGGGTCCTGAAAAAAAAATTACGGCAGACGGTGTATATAGAAATATTTGGCTTTTGGGGGTGTATATAGCAAAGTTCACTAAAAGGCCCAAACATGTTGAAAGGCTGGGCAGAAGCCTGTTAATATTTTTGGCCCTTTTGTCTTAATTTGCTATATGTACCCCCTTATATACAAAGATTTGTATATACACCCTCCTTATAAATTATTTTAATTTTTCTTAATAATGTGCCAAAAAAAATTATCATCGAATAAATTTGTGATATTTTTTTGGGCCCTTTGTTTCTAATAATGTGCCTCGCAAATATTAAATATATTGGTCATATTTATTATCCAAGAAATTGGGATAATTGTATAACAAAACAAATTATATTTTAGTTGAAAATATGCCTACTAGAGAAGTTAATCTTAATGTTGTTTTTCAAAGGTTTCAAAAAATTAAATTATATCATTATGCTAAATCATGTGAAACACATTTAGGATCATGTGGCTCACTCATCTTTTTTTGTTTTTTTTTTCTTTTTTGGTAGTAAAAAGTAGGAAGAAAAAAAAAAAAAAAAAAAAGAAGACCGGGTAAAATCACAATCTAAGAGGCCCTTTTATCATATTATGCCTAAGGCCTGTAAAACTCTAGGAACGGCCTTGGATACATCATACATGGCACCAGAATGTTTCCAAATAGGAAAAGCTACAAGAGAACCAAATATTTTTTAGAGATGTCGCATTGGAACGATCGAGTATTTATTAGGTCCTTTCATTAAAAAAAGTATATATAAATGATATGTATATGTGGATTCCACGCGTGATCCATTTAAGAACTCTTTTACCATTGTGGATGCTCTTATCATAGTACGTTACAATTCGACTAGTTCCAATTTCTTGGTTCCTTCTCTCGCTCTAGTAAAGTAACTTCTCATCGCTTTTAAAGTTTTTGTAAAAAAAACGATGAAAGTTGATTATAAGTTCTTGAAAAATTGCATCAATGCATCAAGAAATTTGAAAACTAAAAGACATACATAATACTTTATTTATGATCTTCATATTATTTTGATAATAAATAAAAGGAAAATGTTAAAGAGTGCCCCTGGGGCAGGGCACTCGTTAAAAACAAAACAAAAAAACACAACACTTGTGCTCATAAACCTCATAAACCTGATATAACTTTTTCCCAAAATCATTTCAAAAACTTTTCTTGATCTCAGTTATAGACCTTGCTGGTTTGTGACAGCTGATTCTTCAAATTGATGATGACCATTCGATGATTTGGAAATGCACAAAGCTTTTTCCCATTCAAAATGTTTCTGGAAGTTCCAGTTGGAGACATTTACAGTAGTCTTTTCATCTATAGCAACTGGATCGTATGGTGAATCTTCTGCAAATTCATTTGGCATTGATTTCCAGTGTAGACTTGGGTTCCAGTCCGCGTCTTCGAGGACCTTCAATATCTCTTTTACCACTATCTTGCTACCCTCATGTGACAAATGAATTCCATCCCTATAAAATGTATCAAAACAAGTTTGAGCCTTTTATTAAGACATGTGTGACCAAAGTTCTAAATCACAACTGTGGTCGCATTGCGATCCTTAATACTATAGAAAAATGTGGTCAAAAAGTGCGGTCAAATAATGCTTAATTGCGGCTTCAATACGGCTATAAAAACATAAGAACTTGATATTGCAGCTGCAATTTCGGACGTGCACCTATCTTTAAAACTTGTATGTAATAGATATTGTCATAAACAGTACTTACGTGAAGCAAACATCAGACCAGTCATCCCTTTGCTGAAGTGCTGACCAGAGGTCAATGGCCTTGACATTCATCTCATGGCACAACTCCAAACATGCTTCTGAATAAAGTCTACAGGATTCATTTGTCCTCTTTAATGGTCCCAATATATTACTGTTTAAGTCCAATAATTTAGTCATTAGAGTTTTATGATTGAAATGTACATTGAAAGGTATAATGTAAAAAGAAAATCAAAGTTGTTCACAATTGATTCAGATCATGTTAGTTTACATATAAGATCACAAGATGCCAGAAAAGCCCCAGAGGCGAAAACCTTGATTTTGCGGCCACAATCGCTGTTATGGACGAAAATTTAAAAGCCTCTGAAGACCTATATATCTCATGTAACTTTTGGTCATGCTAAAGTTTTCATTTATAAACAATTTTGTACTATATGAAATATATGTGCCGTTTGTGGAAGAAGATTCAACAACGAGGTTATAAATTATGGGCACTAACACATGCATTGGACATGATACTCATGTTGAAACCAATAATAATTTCAGAAAATGAAAATGATAGAATGTAACTTTATGTGTCGACATCGGTTTCAGGTGCACCTTTGATCTGAAGTGTCGGTGCTACGTAGGTTATCAGCAATGAACCTAAGATAGTGTTTGACAAAGGACAACAAAATAGGAGAGTCTGTTTTGTTTTGTTCTCTTCGACTCCGTCCTTTTTTGTGAAACCAAAATGTACCATTTTTTTACCTTATGTCCTATTCTGTTATACTTTTATTATATGCCAAAACTCACATTCTCTTTTGTATTTTTCTAACCTGTTTGTTAAATGGTACCTAGTTAAGGTATGCATCATTATTCAATCACATAGCATATATAAAAGGCATCACCGCTATAAAGTATGAGTGAACAAAAAGTCATTGCAATCAGAACCTGAAAGTTTCGTGAATTTGCGCCTCGTTGACTGGAGGAGAACTGAGCAATATTATGCGAGTCTTCTTCGACAGGCTCTGGAAACCATTAGGATTAGTCAAACATTGTTAGATAAACATGATAAATAAAGAAAACAGTGATAGTATTAAGTTCAACCTTAAGATGGATAATAATCTTCTTCATATTTTCTCTGTATTCTTCAAGGGGTACATGAGGACCAAGGCCAGATGGATGTGGATGAATAGAATCATTGCCACCGAAATACACAATAACCAATGATGGTTGCTCAACAGCATTCTGTTTTGAAGATCACAAAGCAAAATCGTTGATTCCTTGAAGTATGACGAATAATCAAAGTAATCACATCGAACAAATTTCTATCTTTATATCAAAGTATGACGAAGAGGGATTTGGATCCTCTTCGGCTTCTGCATGGTGCGGCAGTTTGTAAAACTGTTAGATTTAGACAGAAAAATTTCTATCTTTATATCCAATGGTACTACAAGCCGATGCACCACTCAACGACTATAGATGATCCCTACACACACATATAAATAAGTGATACATAGGACTTGGAAACTCTCCAGCTCCCTCCATCCCGTCCAGTATCACTCAACAGTTGGATTAATAAACGACGGTGTGTTGATCTCTTAACCGTTAACGGCTAGGATTTTGTTCGAGGCAATAGGGGCTTTGGATGATCCAACTGGTCACATACATACATACATATGCATACACATTGTAATTGTGATAAGAAGTTTAATATGATGCCTTTAATTACTTAAATTTTTAAAAAGGGGTGTTCATAATATGTACATGATCAGTTCTAAGTTTATACTGCAAGATTGTTAAAGGTAGTCCATAGCATCAGCTAGTCAATTTATCGGCCCTGATTAATTACTTCCACAAATAACCATAAATTAATCATTACGAAAAAACAACAAAAATATTCATGCTTAATAAAAATGATGTGTATGCCTTCAATTTGTGATTGTGAGGAACAGAGAAATCATGACACGATTTGGGTAACGTGTCACGATTTTGGCATGCCGTGAGCATGTTTTCTGAGTGTCCAATCGTGACACAATTTTGGGAAAATGTGACACGATTTTCGGCTTGCTGGACAAGTTTTCAGAATAAGGTTGGTCGTACCTTGGGTCGTACGCACCAAACGTGTCACGATTTGGCAAAACGTGACACAATTTTGATAGTGTTTGTGTACTATTTAAGTGTTTCAGCTCGTTTTCAAAGGAAGAGAGAGAGAGAGAGCTTCAAGAGAGGAAAACTTGGGAAATCAAAGGAGGTAACTTTAGGGTTGAGGGTCTTTGATTAGAGTTCACTTGGGTTGGGAAACATTGTAAACACCTTGGGTGAGTGAAAATCATTGAGTGTTTTGTTCATTGGTAAGATTGGGAAAATGGGTAGAAATCAGGGTTGTTCATTGTGAGCTTGTTGAAGCTAATTTCTTGTAACCCATTTGTATCTCTTTGTAAGAACTCTTTCACAATGGATTAGAGAGATCAATCTCTCCCCCAGATTAGGTCAAGTTGGACCGAACTGGGTCAACAATCTTTGGTGTGTGTTTCTCTTCTCTCTTTATCTTTTGTTTGTGGTTTTGTGCTTTTCACTTTGATTCCTAGATTAGATCTAGGTGCTGTTATTGTTGTTATTGCTTGTGTTTACTTTGAAATTAGTTACTACTTTTCTTTCCTCCACACATCATAGTTTGTATTGGTGTGAAATTTGGGTCCGAATTCACAACAAAAAAGGTAAAATTTTGAATCAACACAGACATGTAACACAAATGATCAATACCTTGGGAAATATTGTATCCAGAACCTGAACAGCACGCCTTGAATTCCAACCACAGTATCCTCTCAAAATTATATCTGCCTATGTAAAGTTAATGTGTGAAAAGTTAAACTCATTGGCCATAAAAATGCTATAGAGAAATTTGAACAAATCACTATTATTTCAAGACACACTATTTATTTATATAACAAAACTATAGCGCAGTGGAATTTGAACAAACTGTTATCTTTCACTATCCGTGATTGACAACGTACTGGAATAGACACTAGAGCATTTTTTTTTCTGTTTATACAAATTTTATCTATACACTCATCTCTAATATTTGTACCATATTGATCTAGATTCAGAGATTAAAAAATTGTTCTCAACATTGTGACCACTACCTTCTATTGATTGAATATTTTTATATATTCATAGAATATTATTTTCTTTTTAATCCAAAAATAACTGTTCCATTGCATGCAGTCCTATTCTTGAAGATAAATAAAAACTAAGAACAAATATTGTAAGTCCATGATTAATTCATAATAACAACTTCTCTACTGAGAAAAAGAACTTGTTAACAATTGGTTAATCATGAAAAAAAACTGCAAGTCTTGATTTCATATGTTACATCAACATGCAAAACCAAAAGAGAACAAATTTTATTTACAATTTTTTAATAAGAATAATATTAATAGAATGAACAAAATCAACATGAAATAATATATATAACTAAGTACCTTGCGAGAATACAAGTTTGTAAGAATAGATCCCCAACCTTCATCACTATAACTAAGTTGAACAATGGAAGAACCAAACAGCACAATTTGAGGCCTTATTGGTCCTACCATTTTCCCTTCCACTACTAAAATATAGCTCCACAAATATTCTTAATTTATAGACTTGGATTTTGTGTTTACTTTTTTCTTCCTTTGCATGCACTTGTTATGGTCAGGTACCAATACATTATTAGATTTTTAATGTTTTCTTTTGTTCTTTCTATCATCAATGTCAATGTCATTTGTTGGTTGGCTCCAAATCCAAGTATAGTAGAATATGGATGTAAAGTGTATGGTGTAGATATAGAGGATATCACTTTCATCTTTAAATACTCTTAAATAAGGTATAGTTATTAGTTGGGCTGAATATTTAAAAAGTCATTGATTATATATCGAAAATTCTTCCCTATACCCTCACTTTACTCCTAGTCCTACCCAAGATAAATGCTTCCATCTTTATTAGTGGTCCTGGTATGAATCCAGCCATGCGAATACAATAATTTGCACTTTAACCCAGTTTGAGGGAGTTGTCTTTGCAGTCGCATGAAAGACTTATATTCACAAAATAAATAAAAAAATTATTTTAATATGTACATGTAGGGAACTTTTTTTAAAAATCAAAGTATCGTCTGCGCGTAACGATGAAGATTAATCCATTTAAGATTACGGAGATCTATTTAAATTGTTGATCTCTACCAACAAATATTTTTCCATAAGAGTAAATCAAAGATCGAACTCTAAACAAAATTGTTAAGGAATTCAAGTATTTACTACTTGTGTCGGTATCACACTATGTTGGCTATTTTAATAGTATTTATACAAAATTGTTAAGGAATTCATGTATTTATACAACAATTTGTAGACAATTTTGCGATAATTTTTTTTTTCTTTCTCTTTTTATTGGACAAAAATAATAGAGAGAGTAAGAACACGATAAAAGTATGAAAGAGACTTATTCAAAAATTGTTGTATAAATATCATTTGTCTATTCATTTTATTTTTTTAGAGGATTATTTATCTATTTATTTAAACATTTTCTTCAACTTTAATATCTCGATAAAGGGTCTTTTAAATTAATGTCAATAAAAGGGAAAAGAGAAAAGAATTAGAATAGGAATTTTGTTAGAAAGATAATTAAATTAATGTCCCTAAATGGGAAAAGAAAAAAGGATTAGAAAAGGGTAAACGTTTTTCATGGATGCACTCACATGAAATCAACAAAATTAAAAGAGAACAAAACTAAATGATATTAATTAATGCGATTAAATTATTTTTGTTTTATTTTGTTGATTTCATATAAGTGTGCTCAAATAATATTGATTTAAGTGTATACTTATGAAAGACTTTCTCTATAAAAAGCAAAAGTTTTTTTGGAAAGATAATTGCTACCACAATATTTCATGTTTTCTGAGACTTTCTCTAAAAGAAAGAAAAAAAAACACGTTAAACTTTGATATGTCCAAATCCTCGAGTGGAGGGATAAAAAGAAAAAGAAGAGATAGAGCCAAAAATAAAAAAGGAAAGAAAAGTTTTTCTTTTTATAGGGGAAAAGAAAAGAAAGCTACCACGTCGTATTTAGCTCAACCTTTCTTTTTATACACAATTTTTTTTTTATATATGAAGTGACAAGAAACTCTTAAAGTTTAAACATACGATTGTAAAGTTTTGAGTGAGTATCTAAATAAAGATATACAGTCTAACAATGTCGATATTATTAATTGAGTTGGGTCTTCCAAACTACATTCTTTATTTTATTTTGTTTATTATTCTTGAAAAATATAAGATTTTTATCAAATTTTATATACTTTTTACAAGACACCTTAAGTGGGGAAAAAATAAGTTCTAAAAAAAAAAGGAGTAACTTGAATGAGTTTTGTTTCAGATATAAATGGTAGAACTTTTTTCACAAAAATAAGATAAAAATGCTAGTAACTTTGTGCTTATTTTAATTAATATTAATATGCTTCTCACAATACGAAACTCCTTATACTTAGTATCAAAATAAACAACACCTTATACCTTTTTAGACTTTATTTTCTCATCCAACTGACTTCTTACTTCCTAAAAATTCAAAAATATTATTGGATTTTCGAATTTTAAAATCCTAAATTAGATTTTCTTCTATACATCCTACTTTGAATCATGATATAGGACACATTCAGATTATAAAATTTAAAATTCTAGTTTTTTCATATTATAAATTTTGACCACCTATATACACCTTTCCCGTGCCAAAAAAATCATGGAAAAAACAAGATCAGATTCAATAACCCGAATTGTATCAACACAAAGACAGAATATGTTTTGTGACATGCATAGCTTATTTAAAAACCATACTAATCGATCTAATTCAATCATTTAGTGCGTTATTGTGTTTCAGGTATTAGAAATGCACATTTCTAATTTAAAAAAATCATTTTTTCACGAAAAATGGCCACAAAATAAAAAAAAATCCAGGAAAAAAACTTCCGTAAAAAAAATGACTTTTTACAATACTCCTCCGCCCATCAGAATTCAAATTTTTTTGGTTTAAAATCATTTTTAATTTTTTTTTAAAATTTATATTGCCATAAAAATCCAAAAAAAAAAATGTATCACCTTTATTTGATTTTTTTGAATTTTGTTAATGGTATTTTTTATTTTATTTGATAAGTTTTGTCATTTTTTTCTTTGTTTTGATCATAATGATAGACATAATGATCTATATAATGATCTACATATACATATATAAATTCAGAGGTATGTTATTTAAACAACCTATTTATTATTACTTAAAAATATCAAATTTTTAATTTTCAATGCACTGATTAAATAAACTTTTATAAAATAAAAAATCTGGAAGGAAAGAAATAACAGGTTTTTCAATGACAAAGTTTGCTCGGTCCTTTAGGTGGTAGATAAGATTAAGTCTCTTGCTTTTACGTGGTTGAAGGCGAAATTTGTGTCTCTTCCCTTCAATTATCATGGTTGGTGGCTTAGTCCATTTGTCATTCTGGGCATAGGCTAGTGGTTATTTCTTTTGCTGTTTTAATCTTGTACATGTTCCCTTTGTAAATATTGTTTAGACTTTGTTGTTTCCTCCCTAGTACATCTTGTGTTAGGGAAGACACTTTATTTTGGTAATATATTCCATTTTACCCTCTTCAAAAAAAAACTTTTATAAAAAAAATGATCATTTAAGGTCTTTAACTAGTGTCCCGGAAGCAATAGTTAATATTTGGCTATAAAAAATTTGTGATAAAGGTGTTTGATTTGATTCAATATTGTTTCTCTTTAATTTGCTAGGAATTTGTGTATTCAATTCATTGAAAATAAAGTATTTGACTTTTTTAATGAATAAATTCTTTATTTAAATTCTTAAAGAATGTTCGAGAATACTCTTGAGTGATACTCTTTCTAAGTACATCTTTTATTAATGTATCTATGAATATCAAAAGTTAACATTGAAAATATCTATAGTGCATAAATGGCACTTTGGAAATAGTCACACATATTTGAGATAAATTTATTACTTCAACAAAAAATTTAAAAAATTTGTGATTTTTATTAAAAGATCCTATAAAAATGAGCGGATAGAGTATACACAAGTTTATTGACTACAAATCAGTATCTAAATTTGGAATTTGAAAAATATAAAAGATTGTATTTAAAAGATAAATTACATATTAACTATTGCCATTAAATTCAAAAGATAAATTACATATTAACTATTGCCATTAAAAAAAACAAAAAAGTCGATTGTGATGGTTGCAATGGTCTGGTTGTGTTCATGGCAACAAATTCTTTATTAATGCTTTCTTGAAATGCTCTTAGCACCTCAACTTCCCGTTCTAACCCATTACTCAACTCCTGCTCCACTTGCTTACGAGCATGCAATTCCTGTGACATTTGTTATGTCAAGGAAGCCACATAATGGAGGCAACACAGCTTCACTAGATGAGAACTCTTCTCCAGAAGAAGATACATAGACATCTGTACCATGTATCATATGGTTTTATCTATGCAACTCGTCTATACATTGGATTTCTTCCAAGCTCTTTTGTCTAATTTATCAGAAGAAGTCAATTAATTATATAACTTATGACTAATTAAATATATACATACATAGAATACAAGTCCATATATTGTTACCATATGCCTAGCGTTGGTCGTACTTATAACACCTCGACTTTTAACCGCGTGATTGTATTTTAAAAGTTAAATATCTTCCACAAGTAAATGAAATAAATATTTTCTTTTGTAGGAAAAATCACCATTTTTTTCTTTCTTTTCTGTTGGCGATTTCTCACTTTAAACCAGATTTCTCAATTTTTTTCCTAGCGTTGGTCGTTGACTTCTTGAACATCCTGTTTGGTCCTTAAACTTAGGCTAAGGTTTTTTTTTTTTATTAAGAGGAAAAGTAATAAAAAGACAGGAAACAAAAAAAAAAAACTAAAAAATTAG
>Ga0228711_1004923_pt1 | contig 20382 bp, 12 predicted proteins | sample MedpolnodulmetaG_2_FD_177996 | JGI IMG/M metagenome (GOLD analysis project Ga0228711, IMG submission 177996) | Root nodule microbial communities from Medicago polymorpha collected in Santa Monica, California, United States - brown nodules | ecosystem: Host-associated > Plants > Roots > Nodule... | reverse complement strand
TGTCCGATCGGTTTTTGTGTGTGATTTTTAGTTGGTTGTCCGATTGGTGAGTCAAGTACCGGCCCCTTATCCTCTCATGCACTTTATGTGATGTGCTACCACTCCATTTACACTCCTTTGAAACTACAAATTAATCAGCATATAGAATACACAATATATAAAATACTAATTACACCACATAGGTGAAAGATATTGGAAGCAAAGGCAATATTTTTGTATCAAGTATGAACATCTAGGTTCTAAAATTAAAAATATAAACTATGCACTGCAATTGTCTCACCTGCTGAATTTGAAGGGAAAAAAAGTTCACAATGAGACCATAAATGTTTGAGATAAATACATTCTTCTTCTTATACAATACACACAACACTCTCCGACTGAAATTTCACACGCCTATATACACAAAGGTTGTACATAAGGCACATATATATTTTAACTCACCCGACTTTTTTATACTGTTGTTGAATTGGGAGGCTAAGAAGAATTTTAAAAGGTCGAACTCTGAATAAGTTACACAGTAAAAAGGGATTCATCTCTTCACCTTTTTATACTATTTTTTTGAAATGAATGAGTTAGCACTATTTTCCTCAAATTAAACGGACGTTGTATAATACATTATGGTCAATAAATTTGTAACTGGTAGATGAAAAAACTGAAGAAAAAAAGAGCTACATGTAGTAGAATAAACGTAAGAATAAGAATGGATAGTGGGAGGGAAGTTACAAAGCTCAATTGGCAAGTTACATCCATATATGTAAACATTTAGTAAATAGATGAAAAAAGGAAAGAAAAAAAAGAAAGAAAAGAGAGAGCCACATGGTGAATGCTTATAGAAAATAAGTTAGAAATTGGGCATTTGTGAGATGACATATAAGCAAAGTGTAGCTTAGAATACATGTATATAGAGATAATACTGACATTAATTTGTTATATAAAGTGTGAGTTAAAAGTCTTGTATAATTTAAAAAAATAAAGGTTGAACAATATATAAGTGAGAGAATCTATAAATTTAATGCTTTAAAGTTTTGAATTAAGATGAAGTCTCACTAGTATGGTTGCTCTTAACCCGATTTAGATGTGGATGACGCCCTAACCTTCGGATGTCTCACAAAATTAGTCTATTAACATTTTTCTTTTGTTATTGTCCAGATATTTAGGTCAGTTAAATTTAGAAATTAAGAGAAAAGTGTAGGAATTGTGTGATAAGGAAATGAATTTTCTTCTGTAAAAATCTCTCCAATCTTCTACAGTGACATAATCTGCACCATTAATTGTATTCTTTCTCTTATTTTTAACATTTAAAATTAACACATGCATTAATTTTCAATGGACAAGATTTCACTGGACACTCATGTGACTGGAGAGGATCCAAACCCATGTGATAAGCACATTGTGGTGTCAAACTGATCAATACCTGGCCCGTGTATGGACAAGACACGTAAGGCATTGCCTTAGACACCAACTTTCGGTAATTTTTATGCAAATTGTTCCAAAGATTTCAAGAAATAATTTTAAAAAGTTCTTTTTAAAGATAAAGAATAAATACATATTGTAATTTTAGAGCCGTGTCGGTACATGTTTTTATTTAGCTCTCCTTCTTAAAAATAACTTGGCATTATTTTAGCAACTGTTGACTAATTCTCAAACGTATTGATGAAACTAGCCTTTCTAATATCCCTATATTTGTGCTATGACTACATTCATTTTTGTGCAACGGTCCTTTCTGTAAATAGCCTATATATATTTTGCTCTGAGCAATACGGAAGTGACTGAATATTGAGATTCTAGGTTACATCTCCTGATATTTTTAAGTTGTTCTGTCACCTCCGGTTATGATTCATAACGGGGAAGGACATGTTATAAAATCCTCAAGGACAGTGGCTATGTCACGCCTCAGGTTACATAACAGTGTGTGTTAGTTTTGCAGGTTTCCTCTAATTTGATTGGTGAAGATTTTGATGGAGTTGTCGACAACCAAATTCGATAAGTTTCTTGAGCCTTATTTTACTTTATTATTAGGCATATTTATTTTTTATGATATTTCGCTTTAATTCTTATTTGTGATAATTCCACATCTAAATTCTACACCAATCTTGAGGATTTTATATATTGTTTAATGACTGTGGATGCTAGGATTTGCACCACCCGCTGCTATGTCATATCTGTGGATGGAGAAATGTATAAGAAATTGGCTGAAATTAAGCATGTCAAAGTGAAGCTTGTGATTTTGTGTTAACTGGAACCAGGTAACAATAATTAATTTATTGCTCCTGTTACGTTTTGATATATCACTCTTGCACCGTTTTTTGTGACGTACGTGTCCATTCCTCATTGCCAAAAATGTGCTAAATATTCTTATCCCACTCACAAATATGCTATTATATGCTGCTTTATGAGATTGATTTATATGAGTTGTGTGTTTTAGCATTTAATATGAATACTTTCATATGCTGGTTTTTGTTAACGTTTATCATATTATTAGGAAGTTGCTATAGTTATAGTACTAGTTGAGGAACTAAGTTGTCATGATAAAGAATTGGTATATTATTTTTGTGTATATAGCTTTTGTTTGCATTTGGTATTTGTAAGTGTCATATTTGTGAAAAGGAAGATTCACTTAATTATAGTGTATGGTTCTCTAAACAATTAAGAGACTAATAACCATACCACAAAGTCATTGGAAAATGTTCAATGCTTATAAATTTTTTTTCCGTTCCATATTTTATTTTGAAATATTGGGTACTTGTTTATATGATTGGGTGAGGTATAGACACCTTATATCGGTTGAAGTTAACCATTAGTGTATTGTTTTGATATGGCTATTTCAGTGATATGCTACTAACTAACACCCAATTGATCTTTTGGATTATTTGTGGTTAATGCCTTCCTGTTTAAAAATAATAGACAATTAGTTCACACTGATTAATTCAGTAAATCATGTTAAAATGCTTGAATAAATTGTTTGGTTGTAGCATACACTAAATGGAATCACTTATATGAGTGTTAAGTGGGGCCGTTTGCATGAGACCGTGGCGGGTCTCTAGAGAACTCATGAATACCAGACACGTGCACGGTCTATTGGCGCACAACCGCGTAACAGCAAGAATTGTTGGGGTGTAATGTGATTGTGAGACCTCTGACATACAATCAGTGATTTGGGTTCCATAGCTTGCTAAATCAACTCACCGTGTGTTAAGTCTTATTAGTCTAGGACAGGTTCCATAACTTGCTCTACCGTTCTGATGCATTACATCTACAATGTTTACCCAGAAAATTTCTTTTTGTCCGTTAATTTTAAACTTTTGAAATATGTGGGTGATTGTTGTAAATATTGCTTATATTTCAAAAGTTCTTCAGATATAAATTTCCTTGGTTTAAGTGAAAAATAATACGGAAGGGACAGAAAATGATCAACCAGCATGTAGTACACATATATACTCCCTCACTTCATATTTATCTATAAACAAATTATTTTCCCTCATCCAAAATATTGAGATTATGGGTTACATCTTCTGGTATCTTTGAGATAAATTTGAGTTGTTTTGTCACCTCCGGTTATGATTCATAATGGGGAAAGACATGTTGTATCCTGGGAGGATATGCGCTAATGAGGCGGATAAAATCCTCAAGAACAGTGACTATGTCACGCCTCAGGTTACATAACAGTTGTGTTAGTTTTGCAGGTTTCCTCTAATTCGATTAGTAAAGATTTTGATGGAAGTGTCGGCAACCAAAATTGACAAGTTTCTTGAGCCTTATTTTACTTTATTATTAGTCATATTTATTTGTTACGATATTTCTCTTTAATTTCTTATTTGTGATAATTCCACATCTAAATTCTACAACAATACAGGGTCAAAAGAGCAACAATCGTTGTAATTATTACTATTAAGGCCCAAATGTATATAACCACATGAGCATAGAGCTCCAACAATATTCAACAAAGTTCCTTGAAAAAAATGCTGCAGATAGGGGGAAAAAAAGTAATAGTACTATACCATTATAAGATAGCATTGTTTGGCAAATTGGGATTGTTTATATTGCTGAAATACGTGATCTATAAATTGAAATCGATTATATTCTATCTAAGGTCAATCAAAAAATAGATTAAATCAATGTTTGACTTGTCTTTCATGGAAACATTTTATCAAACATTTAGAATTCAACATTCAATCAAGGTAAAATCTAACAACTTTTAAACACTAAACTATTACATTGGAGTAAAAATTATTTTAAACAACATCTAAACTGCAATTTCTAACATATTTAATCATTAACAATAAAAAAATCTACATGGAAATCAACCCTAAAAATCTAAAATTTCATAATTTCCTCCAAAAACTCTTAACATTTAACAAAAAAAATAGTCAATGCAAAAACATCATAAACACTAAAATGATGTTGATTTGCTCAAGGTTGATAAAAATCGCATAATTTGATCCCAAAATTGTATGGTTTGGTTTGAAACTAAGTGATTTTTTGTTTATGATTTTGTTGGTCTATAACAGCACGCAATGTGACTTAAATCATGGTAGCTTCAACGTGCACGCAATGTGACTTAAATCATGGTAGCTTCAACGTGACTTAATTCACTTTGTATTTACCGAACATGACTTAAGTCACGCATCGATAATTTTGTCTTTTCATGTGGGAGTGAGCAAAATCCAATGGGAGAACACCAATTTTTTCGCTGGTCGAGACACCTAATTGTTGGCAATAAAATGGGTTTTCTTTTGCTACCAAATCCAACTGCATAGGCAATAAAGTGAACAGGTGGCAGAAATTGCATGATATTTATTAGACTTAAATATTAGTGAATGTTTTTTTTTAATAAAGCAAAATGGAATTAACATAAAAAAAAAATCCTATCTAATACAAGACGCATCAGAGTAAAACACTAACGTCTTACAAAAATAACAAAACAAAACCAAAATGCAGAAATTAACCATTGTCCACACAAACAAAGGACTATGACATGATCTATGATAGTCAAAAAACAATATGAGCAAATTTTGCCTACATCCACCGGTAAGAAAGTAGCTTAATTTTGTCCAAGATGTGATGATTAGAGCTTCCTTTATTATTAAAAATTATGTTGTTTTGATCTTTCTAAATAACTCATGCACAAGAGAACCGAACTAAGTGCATTATAGACTGTCACGATTTTAAAAAACTTGTCAAACTACCAAACTGAACAAAATGATCTGCAGTTTTAAATGATTTGTTGATTCATAACTCCCACAACCACTTAGTAAAGAGTTATAAAGGATTATACCACGTCTAAATAGATTATCCTTTGTGTCTATGCCACGTAAATTCTGACATTGTTGTATAAGTGAATGTTAACTGATTTGTATTTGTATATATTAAATGATATTGAATTTTCAACTTGTTTGAGGCCAAAAGATTAGAAAAATTGAATTTTTATTTTTTATTTTTTTTAGAAATAGAAGAGTTGAATAGTTAAATATACCTTGCAATGGAGTTGATGATTTAAATGCTAACATGGCAATTTTTAACCTTTATTTGGAAAAAATAATGGTTAGTAATTAAAAGCACCACTTTATTTAAAAAAAATAAGCCAACAATATTTAAACCCAAAAAAAAATCCACAATAATTCTAATTTTAATTGAATAAACATTCAATTTCATTCCTAACAATTTAATTTCTAAGTTATTGAAATCAACTAAAAAATCCTTAGACTATAGAAAGTGCATCAATTTAGTCCTACATTATTATAAAAAAAACAACCAATTTTAGGGATTTGTAATATTTTAGAGACTAAATCAATAAGAAAATAATAGTTTAAAGAATAAATTGAGTGTTTATTCCATTTTAATTCAGGACATTGCATGTTATACGAATTTATTGGAACCATACACTTGTAGATGCCAGAAGAAATACTTTGAGATCTTCATTCACATTTTGATTGCCAAAACAAGTAGCTGACAAACGTGGCAAATCATCGTTGTCCATAGGAAAATGACAACTCAAATTTTAAGCAATGTCTCGGATGCTGAAAAAGTGAAAATGATGTATGTCGAATTTTATCAAAATGCAAATCATACGAGAAAAAATAGTTCAACATTAGATTTAAAGAAAAAATCAAAGGGTAAGGTCAAGGATAAACACAAATTATATGAGGTGGAGAAAGGTTCTAACAAATTAAAAAATTGTGCATGTCGATCATAAACTCATAGTGATATAATAAAATAGATTAATTTACAAATAGAAAAAGTGACCAGGTTCTATACCCTCTCACATTACTCATTAGTAGTCATGAAATATATTCACCACTAAAATGGAACCAAATTCTCTCTACTTTTTTCCCCTTTGCACATAGAAGGAACAAAACAAAAGCAAAAAGAACAGAAGACCAAAGTGGGGTTTGCTTCTGGATGATTCCAAGTGATGAAATTACATAAACACCCATCATGTAGTGGCAAAATCTCACCCACAACTTTTTTTCTCCTAAAGTTTACACTATTTATTTAGTCCCTTATAGCTGCTGCTAGCCATAAAGTAAAAACAAGGGGTGTTAATAACACATAAGTGCATTTTTTTAATTGAACCCCTCCATTAGGATCACTGAAACCACTATTACCAGATGATGATGTTGTTGGACTTATTCCAAACACATTAGGACCACCTGTGGTTGTACCAGTTCCAGTTCCTGTACCTGTTCCAGTGCCTATACCTGTTCCTGTGCCCGTTCCTGTGCCAGTTGGTGTGCCCATGCCTGTGCCTGTGCCGGTTCCAGTTGGTGTGCCCGTGCCAGTTCCAGTTGGTGTGCCGGTCCCGGTGCTTGGTGTTGTACCTGTAGGAGTGGTTGGAGTTACGGTGGATGGCGGTGATATGCCTACAGGTGTATTAGTTGCTGGTGTTGTGGTGGTACCCCCTCCTGTATTGCTGCATTTTGAAGCCAAATAAAATCAACACATGATATGATTTTCATATAGACTAAGACAATATCTGAATTTTAGAAACTATGTATGATTAAATATTACTACTACTTCCCCATTTCTATATGTAAGACCATTTTGACAATATTGAAAAATATATATATCATTGAGAATAAAAAGTAGTTAGTCAAAGTAGTTCAACAATATCTCATAGGCAAATCAAATTAGTTTTATATAAAAAAATTAGTGATATTTTAGTGCTCACGAGATTAATTTAGTTAATGTTTGTTTATGAACATCACTTCTGTACCATTGGAATATCAATGTTATATAATATTGGTCAATGAAAGTGTGCCACATAGGAAAGTCTAAAGAAGAAAGAGAAAAAATATGCATATGAAGTGTTATGTGGCACACCTTTATTGTACAATGTTATATAACATTGACATCCCAATGGTACACAAGTGGTGTCCGTTTATTTCTCCGATAACAAAAATTGATTTTAGGTTGATTGATTCTATAAAGTTGGTTCTTATTAAAAGTGAGTTTGAAAATAAAATGATATGTGTTTGGATACATTCAGGTAAAAAATTAATTCTAGAATCAAAATCTCGAAATCCTAGCTTCAAGAATAATCAATACAAAAGACAAAATTAATTCTAATCGAAAGCGACCAGACATGTTATAATCAATTATACGACTCTAATACATTTAACATTTTAGAAAACATAATTGTTTTTGTCAAAAAAAAAAAAACATAATTGTTACTTTTTACTTCATTTGGTCCAAATAGACATCCCTATTCTCACACTTTAACCTCTAATGTAGAAATCACTCTTGCACTTGAGAGGATCATTCTCACTTGCAAGATTAGATATCTACTATATAATATAAGACCACAGATCTTTTTTCTTGTTACCATAAGATCACAGATCTAGGAATAATAGACATTTGAGGATGAAGAGTACAAAACAATAATAAATTGTGAAACATCCTATTCATGACAGCTAATGTTCAACAAAAGAGCAATCATGTTATGGCTTGAATGTAAATCTTGTCTAGTGGCGGTGGATACATCAACCCCTAACAAAATGGCTTTTTGGCTAATGTAAACTTGAAAAAGTATATTACCATAAAGGTAACAAAAAATATAAAAAAAATAAAAATACATGTTCATCACTACAAATGAAACCTAGAGCTACTTTGGCAAATGCTAAATTCTAAGTTAAATTTAACTTAATCAAGAAAAGCATACCAACAAAAAAAACAATTTGGTTCATAAAAAGCTTATTTCTAAAAAAATTAACTTAATATTCTGTAATTGGATAATGTGTCTAATAAATTGTGAAAACCAACCCAACAAATGATCATTAGCAAAAAAAAAAAATAAATAAATAAATAAATAAAACCTAGAGTCATAGAGAAATAATTAAGCCAAACCACTAAGTAGATAAAAACAAAATAGCAAGATCTAATCCACTAGATGATGTTCAAGAAACTTACCCACTTGAAGGATAAGCACATGAAGATGTTGAAGCTGTAGATCAGAGAGAAAAAAAAGTTAGTAAAAATTATTTTTAGACAAATATGTCAAAAAAATTTGAAGGATGGTTGAAAATAGAGTTAACTTACAAGTTGGTGGAGTTTGACTTGGAGTTGCCATACCAGCAAAATCACAAGCTCCTTGAGCTTGACCCTTTTTCTGGAAATAGCTATTAACAGCATAATTGCAGTGATCTTTAATAGTATTTGGCTGAAAACATGGTCCATTTTGCTGAATTTGTGTACAATCAGCTCCAGCACCACAAGCATAATCTATTGCTTTTTGAAGATTTTGATCTCCCACACCATCTTTACACACACAATAAAGAGCACCACCTATTGAACAAAAAAAAATTAAATCAAAAACAGAAATAAAATTTGTAGTTAAACAATATAATAAATAAACTCATCTTTTGGTACTAAAGAAAAAAGGGTTTAATGAAATAGACACTAACTAAAATGAACTAAAATCTTTAAGCAAAAAGTGTAGAAAAAGAAGAAGAAAAAAGAGTACTTTTAGAAGAAAATTAACTTTGCTATTTTCAGACTTATATGACATAATCAAAACAAAAGTAAGATATGGAAAAGTGGATTTTTAGTACTAAAAAGGTTGTTTAACAACACTTGTGAATGAAATCAGCACAGCAAATTTAGTTGCTTACTTGAATATCCAGTCAGAGAAAGGAAGAGCACAAAATAAGCAAGAAGAGCCATGATTAATAATTATGATGATGTTATAAGAGAAATCTATTTGATGAAAATTGGATCAAGTTCAGAAGGGTACTTTAATATGTGGCAGAGAGAAAGAGAGAGAGAAAAAAAGAGAGACAGTAGCTAGGAAAATGGAGATTTTCTGGAATAGAGAAAGTGGGGAAGGTGTGTCTTGTACAATATTCTAGCACTCTTATGCTACGTGTGTAACGTTATTATACTATGTACTACATACATTTAATTAGTATATTAATGAAAGAGTAACTTCATGTATGCTTAAAAGGTGAGAGTGATCTGGGGAATTGTATTAAAGTTGAAGCTTATGTAATACTATACAATATAATATTATGTGTCGTCTACCAGTATATACATAGAAAAATACGTAAATAACTTAGTTTGTCTATATTATCAAACGGTCCTAAACTCATGTGGGTAACTCAACCTAGTTTAGGCTGGCTATGTGGGAAAGGGAAAGGGACCACTGCCCTATGGGTCTTTTTGCATATGGTTTGTTTTCTGAAAATTGCTCTTCTCCCATCCAAAATTGCTTCCTCCCATACAAACCGACGAAAATACCTCCACGTGATTTAAGTCATGTTGAACTCCAGTATGAATTAATTCACGTTCATTACAGGTCAACATGACTTAACTCACGTAGGGTATATGCCAGCGTGAGTTAAGTCACAATCTGTCTGTATCCAGTACTAGAACAACATAAACACATTTTTTCCCTAATTTCCTTCATTCATACACCCATTCATTCATTCAATCATGCATTCATTCATAATTAAAATACGCGTAATAAACCAAAAATTATGCAAAATATCATTAAAAAATGCAAAAGCGCAAGTGTAAATACTCTCTCTGTCCCAACATATAAGCAAAAATTGATCAACAAAAGTTAATGTATTTGTTCAACATTTGTACTAGATACATTAACTTATGTTGACTCATTTTTTCTAACATTTTAGGACGGAATGAGTATATTACATCCATATCCGCCAAAATGTCATAAAATAACTACAAATATACAAATGCATAAAATAATACCCTACTCATGTGGACTATGGCTCATAGTCCTCCTCCGCGGAACCGGCTCCTCTTGGAATATGTTATACTCTGACCGGATGCCCTCCATAATGCCGGAAAAGATAAGAGATGTAAACACGTCAGGATGCGACATAGCACTATCCACTATACGTTTGATGTTCTCAATAATCATGAGTGGGTCGGGAACCTGTCTGGTGTAACAGCTCGTTTTTCGTTAGAAATTATTTTAATTATTTATTATGTGCGTTTATATGCGCTTGTATGTGATTAATTGTCTCTGTGTATATTTTATTCGGGATTAGTGGATTTTGGCTTAAGAAGGGTATTTTGGTCATTTGGTGAGCAAGGGTAAATTAGTCATTTCATTAAGAGGGTTATTTTTTGGGCTTTAAGTGAGAATAATTATTTTTACTAAGTTAGTAGTGAGTTGGGGTAATTATTTAGAGGCGGTAATTATTCGTTATTTTGACGGTTAAAGTGAGTAGTAACTTTGGTGAATTAGTTGGTAAGAATATTGAGTCCATTAAGACAATTAGAGACCTAGCCCAATTATGTGGTGACTATATAAACACAACACTTGTGAGAAAATTAGATCTCTACATTCATTCACTCATTTCACAAAATATTTTGAGAGAGGTAGAGAGAAAGTGATAAAGTGAGACGAACTTAGGTGAATTTTGGAATTTATCGGAATTGGCCTATGAAACGTATATGTATATGCTACTGCACTCATATGTGAATTGTGTGAGTCTATCTTTGCCCATTTACCTCATTTACCTTCATGGATGTGTGACACGCGTCAAAAGAATATCCAATGGTTAAAATTAAAAAGGGATAAATAGGTAATAAAACAAATTCCCTAGCAATCAGGTCATGGAAAAAGAGACATTGACCTTCACAATTGATTTTTAAATTTTCAAAATGGACCAAAAACCACTGCATCCGGCTGAGGAAACGACGGAGCTACCGTCCTCCGACGAAGCAAATCCTTCACTCTTCCTTGTATTCCTCGTAACAAACTCTTCTCTTCAAATCAGATTTTGCCAAAATCAAATGTTGTTCCACATTCTTTGTGTGCCATGAGTTTCGATTAAAAAAAATAAAATAAGGGAAGTCATCAAATGAATTGAATTAGCACTAAAAACTAACAAGAAAAAAGAATAAAGTTTCAAGTCACCTTTCACCTAAAGATGGACAACTATCCATACTATGACAATCATCATTGTTAACACCCAATCATTATCAATTCATTCACATTCTATCATGCTAACATGAATTCAAAGTCTCTTACAAGTTATCCGACCTTCAAGTATTAATTTGACAAAGTTCGTCTAAGTTTATGAAAACTAGCATTTTCCGATTATTTCGCCAAAATCAAAGTAACCAAGTTCAAACGCCTCAACCATCTTTTCTCCATTTACCTTTGCACCATTTACCCCATTTACCATCATGGATGTGTGACATGTGGCAAAATAATATCCAACAGTTGCAATAAAAAAGACAACAATAAACAAACACACATGTGATTGCTTTTAGAAACACAATCTCCATATCTTTTTCCAGAACCTGGTGCCTGTTTCAAAACACAAGCAGCTTGAAACCAACCCAATTCCATCAATTTCATTTCCACCCAAATTGGCAAACTTTCAACCGAATTGAGTTTAGAAGAAAACCCAATCTTGAATGATTGCGTGAGGTCACAACTAGCAATGGTAACAACTAAAACATTGTGTAATCCAAACTTTCTTGTTAGTTTTTAGTGCTAATTCAATTCATTCGATGGCTTCTCTTATTTTTATTTTTTAATCGAAACTCATGGCACACAAAGAATGTGGAAAAACATTTGATTTTGGCAATATCTAATTTGAAGAGAAGAGTTTGTTACGAGGAATACACGGAAGAGTGAAGGTTTTGCTTTGTCGGAGGACGGTGGCTCCGTCGTTTCCTACGCCGGATGCGGTGGTTTTTGGTCCATTTTGAAAATCTGAAAAATCAATTGTGAAGGTCGATGTCGCTTTTTCCAGAACCTGATTGCTAGAGAATTTGTTTTATTACCTATTTATCCCTTTTTAATTTTAACCATTGGATATTCTTTTGACACGTGTCACACATCCATGAAGGTAAATGGGGTAAATGGAGCAAAGATAGACTCACACAATTCACATATGAGTGCAGTAGCATATACATATACGTTTCATAGGCCAATTCCGATAAATTCCAAAATTCACCTAAATTCGTCTCACTTTATCACTTTTCTAAAGAATTTTGATTTTTTAGCAAAACCATGTTAAAGCTCATGAATATCGTCCAAAACATTTCCATAAATCATAACTACAGTGATGATACTTGGTTGAGACGTTTGAACTTGGTTACTTTGATTTTGGCGAAATAATCGGAAAATGCTAGTATTCATAAACTTAGACGAACTTTGTCAAATTAATACTTGAAGTTCGGATAACTTGTGAGAGACTTTGAATTCATGTTAGCATGATAGAATGTGAATGAATTGATGATGATTGGGTGTTAACAATGATGAATGTCATAGTATGGATAGTTGTCCGTCTTTAGGTGAAAGGTGACTTGAAACTTTATTGTTTCCTTGAGGTGATAGTTGTTGATAATGATTCTTTGGTGATTTTAATTTGATGTCGGATGATGAATCTTGTTGAATTAAGATTTGTTGAATATGAAGTGAATGTGTTTCTTTTGGTAATGACTATCTGATGAATGTTTGGTGATAAATATGATTGTTGTTGATGATGATTACAATGATGATTTTAATGTTGATGGTTTATTTTTGGTGGTGAATTCTTACATGCATAGAGGCGATGTTATTGGTGATGAATGCATGTATGTAAAATGGTGATCATTTATTGTATGAATATATGCATTTTTTTGTCATATGTTCATGCATTCATAAGTGTCCAGTGGTGATGTTTCAAATACTTTGTATTCAAGAGGCAATGTTTAGAGGTGATGTTTATGATACAAATGTATCTTGAGGTGACGACCTTGACGATAACCGGTACCACGTGCATATAGAGTCATGTCTAGGCGCATTGCATACATTTTGTGATGTTGTTAAATGTGTCATATATGATTATGAGATTGGTGAACCTTAGTGATTTATGTGCATTGGTGTACTGTATACTTGGTGAAATTTGGTGAACATTTGAAGATGTGTACTTAATGATGTTTGTTATTCTTTGTGATACTTGTACACTTGGTGAATTTATTTAATGGTGATTACTTTGCCTATACTTTTGAAACGATGAATCATATTTGTTGGGTTGATTAGGCAAGAGTTTATGTGATTTATGCGATTGATATGAATTAGATGAATTGTATGCATTAGGTCAATTATGTGCTTATAGTAAGATGAGTAAAGTTGCATGTATGATTACACTTTCTAAATAATGAGGTAGGCGTAACTTGTTGATTAAGCTAAACAAGTAATGAGGTGAGACATTATTGTATTGATTGATGTTGATAAGTGACGAGCTTATGTTGATGACTTGATTAGAGATTGAATATGCTTGTTATGCTATGATAGAAGTGTGATAGCATAATCTGTATGAAATGGGGGTTAATATTCATGAGATGTTAGTATTTTAGGATGGATGGGTATGTATATTAATGGTGTAAATCTGCAAGTGCACGGTTTACCGATGTAGTAATAAAAGAGTATCGTTCCGACAGAGAGTTATGAATTTTAATCAACTTTCTATGAACGATTAGAAGAGAGTTTAAGTTGTAAAGTTGGGATTTTTATTGTTTGGAAGAAAATATAATAATAAAAAGCGCCTTGGGATTATTGGTTCATCACGGTGACAAATCCTTCACAAATCAAACCCTAAACCTATAACTTTATGTTTGACCTATTTCATAAAGATAAGTTTCTCTTTAGCCTATCACATCTCCTTTTGGTTTCAGTGAGTGTGTTTCTCTAGCAATCACGCCTATTCTCATGGTTGATTGCTATTTAAATCCTTGAAGCTTGAAACTTTATTGTCTCAAGGTTTGTTAGACTATTCTCATGTTTCGCAATCCTTGTCTAATTCCACTTGTTCCAATATCAAAACTTCTTATTTCCATGATTCGCTTTGATATTTGTGATTATGAATTAACAAGTACTAACCCTCCGTTGTCGCTTTATGAATTTGATACTTGTTAATTCATTATAAAAACGGTGAAATTAGATTAGAAAATAGATTTACATAAAATTATTGTTCGAGACTTGGTTTAATAGGGATTTGGTCATTAGACTCATCCAACAATCCCAAGACAAGAAGAGTCTATTCACTCATGTTCATTGTAGACATAGAAGAAAAGCAGAAGAAGAAGAACATAAAATAACAATAAAATAAAGGTGAACTTTTATTCAAAGAAATAATTGTCACTTATTATTTCCAAGAACAAAAGATGAATTAATATGTTTGCTAGCTGCTCTATTTATAGTCTACAACTACTTAAGCCCCAAGAAATACATCAATAGAGTGTTCCACAAGAAACTACGGGCATTAGGTCAGAAATAAACTAAATAGGCAGCTTGTCGGAGAAGCAAAAGCAGCAAAAGGAGTGTTGTGGTAGTGGCTTCATATTTTTTTACCAAATCTTCGTATTTTTTGCCCGAATCAGCTCCAAATCTCCTTTCGTTTGCTCCAAGACTCAATCTTTCAAATATTTGTTCTTGAAATTAAATAACTTGCAATTGAAGTAAAATAGTTCTAAAATGGAAATAAAAACATATAAAATCTACATAAAATAGACTTAAATAATATATTAAAAACACTAATTATTGACTCATCATATATGTGTTACGCATGAAATCCTTAAATGTTTATGTTTGCCTATGTTTAATTGTGAATTATGAACTAATCTCAGTGGTCGTTTGGTTAACTGCCTACCTTATTCGTATGGATGGGTAGATGGCGTGCATGAATAGTTTGCTTTAGCCTGGTGAGTTGCTTGAGGTTAGCTTTGGAGCTACCTCGTTTTTCTTTTGGAGTCTTAGAGTCAGGCTGTGATTTAGGGGTGTAGTTGAGATTTTATATTTGGTGATGTAGTATGATTGTGACATGGCTACTTTGGATATGTTTTATTTAGCTTATGATGTGATGATATTATTATTCCGTTGCGATGTTTGAGAAATTTTTATGCATGTTGAATTTTTAGAAGAAGTAGTATCTAAATCCTTGTATGATTTATATTATTTGTGTGATTTATCCCTTTAAGAGTTTAGGGGGTTATATCTGGCCCACTACTGCTCAACAATAACCTCCTCATAAGGAGGGATAGGAGTTGTGTACTCAGCAATGGGCGCAGACTCGCTGAACATAGGATGAGATACACAGTAAAACCATTTGATGTATCCCTTCACATATCTCCATGGTTTCTCCTCCGGTGTCTGCAGACCCCTCTCCGCCTGGGTAAGGATATGGACCACGAAATCCTGAAAGGCCTCAACCACATCCTATGGGTCAAGATCCCTAATCATCGTAGGAGGTTTGTGAATGGTCTAGATATAGTCGTACTACATGAGAACCCGCTCCGGCAAGTGAAGGCACGTCCTGTCTTTGTCGGCCTTGATCTAACCAGAGTACCAACAAATGTCGTGAAAAGGAATGATGTCTCTTCGTTCCTCGTACGACCTCTAGATAACATCATCATTCACCATCAAATCAATGAGGCCTCTATAGCGTCCAGGATCATAATAGCCCTTGAGGGTTTCCATATAGCCGCAAGTAGGTCAGCACGCTCGTAGCCCTTCATAAGCTTCCTCATAAAGAGCTTTCCAGAAGTGCTCTAAAACTCATCCCTACAAACACAGAGACACAATAATATCAACACAAGTATCATAAACGCATATACAAACATAATAATATTGTAAGTCATTTATGATCCGTTAAACAAAAAAGAAAAAAATATTACATGAAGTAAGGTCATGTAACCGCCAACGGCGCTAATCTTCGGGGCTGAGGTAAGAGAAAGTTGTTAGTACACTAAAGCAAGTGCCATCCCGCCCTAGGACCACTCGCCCAACGTGTCCAAGTCCTGCAGCGCTGTCAACCATATTAGATGAACTTTTCTGCTATTCTTGTTGGCAAAAATGGTGAGGCCAACCAAGAGCATAAAAAGCGCCTTAATGCAAGCGTTCCTAGCAAGACCCTGCTCCACCTCCTCGTCATCAGCAGGTTACTCCAATTGATTACCTATTAAGTAGTCTTTCATAACACTCCTAGCACGATGTCAAGACATGAGTAATGTCGAGAATGATGCCAAGACATCGTGACAACACAAATAACAAATAACAACTTAAAGATAAAAGCTGAAAGTAAAAGACACAAGTTATTTGTCAACCCAGTTCGGTGCAACGTCACCTACATATGAGGGCTACCAAGTCAGGAAGGAAATCCACTATAATAGTATTAGTTTGAAGCTTGCATAAACAACCTCCATTTTACTAACTTCGCACCTAATCACTACCCGTGATATTTCTATCTAAGACACTTCTAAATATGAGACTCCTCTCACTTCCCCTCAATCACTCACCGGTGATAATCAACAGTTACAAATGAAATGGAAACACACTCTGTGAAAAACAAAATCCACTCTTTCCTAAAAGCTTGCGAGTGATTCACAACATACAACTTAACTAACAGTACAACTCTAGCATCGAGGTGATACAAGAGTGGCTCCGAAACAACAAGGACAGACTAAAACGCTAAATGACTCTTTTGCAAATGACGACTTCAGTAGTGAATTAGGTCTTGAGTCTTGATTTATATAGCCTTTCACCATCCAAAATATATTTGTATCAAATATTCATTCATATGATACAAAAATATATTTACCTTCATAAATATATTTTTATCTACAATCTTCAAGTACAGACATTTATTTAAAACAAGTCAATTATATTTTTGGCCACAATCTTCTAGAAGCAAAATATATTTTTCTCAAATATATTTCCATCAAATATTCAATCTATAAATATATCTGCGTCATACGGTACAAAAATATCTTTTCTGCCCAAAAATATATTTTCAGCAACAATCTTCTTGAAGCACAAAAATGTATTTGAAACAAATCTCTTATATTTTCTACCGCAATCTTCACAAAATATATTTTTACCAAATCTATTTTGGAAATGTAATTCAAATATATGGCAGCCTTAAACCGACAAAGGAAGCTTCTAGAAACACACGCTTCTTGGAGCACAAGTCACATGAATCATATCTTCAAACAAATCTTCAGTGATTTCACGTGAAAACCAAATCTTCCAAGAAAGCGAAACAGCCTTGTTAGAACACTTGTTTTAACAAAATGCGGCCAATTATAGTCTACAAACCTAATAATCTCCCCCTTTGACAAATTTTGGCTAAAACAACCTTTGTAAAGCACATCTACAATAAACCAAAAAACTTTCACAATTAAAAAGAACAGGAGGGATACAATCATACCTTCTTTCATTTTAAGATAAGAACTCATATTGAAAGAAGACAAAAGAACACTTCAGTATTACTTCAAAAGAAACATCTTCAAAAATAACACACAAGAGACAAGTTGAAACATCATCCAAAACATCAGAGGCATGCAACAACGGAAATAGAACAACCCAACCTCAAAGGAACAAACAGAAGAAATAAACTCCACAATCAGAGAGAAATAAACTCTCACAAAATAAACACCAACCATGGGAGAAATAAACTCCCACAAACAGAGAGAAATAAACTCTTACAAATACTTCATCAGAGAGAAATAAAATCTCACACAGACTTTATCAAAGAGAAATAAACTCTCACAAGTAAACAACGTTTTCAGAGAAAAATAAATTCTCACAATTAGGATGTCTAGACATCAGGTATGACATCATCATAACATAAACACCACATACTTACATGCATCAATACATCAAGCACATAAACTAGCATCATACTATCTTGCATCATCAAGCTAGTTAAAAAAATAATGTTCCCCCTAAACATTAGATCTGAGAAAAATTATACTCCCTCTTAATAGGCATAAGTAAAAACTACCAATATCTACTCCCCCTTTTTAGCCATAAATTATGATTAAATCAGACATGCATTCAGTAGCAGAAAACAAAGAACCGAAGTAGCAGAACATAAGATCACAACACACAAGTGCACAAGCAGAGGAAAGGGAAAGGGAACACGCCCAAAAATTTGGCACAACATTGTCAGTTACCTCCACATCAGCATAAGCTTCAAAACTAACACACAATAGACATGTTAGAACATCATCCAGAACACCATAGGCATGCACCAGTGGAAATAGAGAACCCAGCCTCACATAAACAACAGGAGAATTAAACTCCACAACCAGAGAGAAATAAACTCTCACAAGCAACCAACTTCAAAGAAAAATAAATTCTCACAACAGGATGTCAAGACATCTGGTATGACATCACAACACTGGAAACACAACACACCCACATGCATTCATACATCAAGCACATAAACTAGCATCATGACATCATCACGCTAGTTAAAAATAATACTCCCCCTCAACAGCAGATCAGTAAAGCATACTACTCCCCCTCTTAATATACATATATCAAAAACACCAAATACCTCATTCCTTATAGTTGTCCATATGGCCATAATTTATCTTCCCTAGAGCTCACCCAAAACAGAACAGGGTGTCTACTCTGATGCCAATTAAAATTATGGGACGTAAAGGATAAATATCGTATACGGTGTCATGACATCAAGAATGTTGAATGCAATGTCAAGACAACGTAACAACAAATACGTTAACACAATTAACTGATGAACAGTAATAAAGTAAAGTGCAGGGAAGGAGAACACTAGGTATTTGATAACCTAGTTCGGTGCAACGTCACCTACATCAGGAGGCTCCAAGCCAGGAAGGAAATCCACTATAATAGTATTAGTTTGAAGCCTGCATAAACAATCTTCGATTTACTAGCTCCACACCTAATCACTACCCGTGATATTTCTATCTAAGACACATCTAGATATGAAACCCTTCTCACTTTCCCTCAATCACTCACCCGTGATAATCAACAGTTACAAATGAAATGGAGACACTCCGTGAAAAACAAAATTCACTCTTGCTTATAAGCTTACGAGTGATTCACAACTTACAAGTCCAACTCAAGCATCAAGGTGATACGAGAGTGACTCACATATAACAAGGACTCAAACTTCTAATAAGACTCTTTTATTAAATGACAGCTTTGATCCAATACAACTCAACTAAAACAAACCAAACCATCTTTGTGCTTTGATAATCAGTGGCAACACCCACATAGGTATACAAAATAAAGCATAAGGCTTAACAATGAAACCCTAAAAGACTCATTCAATAATATTGAATTGGTGAATAAAACTACGATCCTAGTCTTCCTTATATTAGCCTTTCAGCAGCATGGGATTTTTCTTCACAGACTAAACAATTTCAGCTGACAATAATTATATTTTCAGCTACAATCTTCTGGAAGCAAAATATTTTTTTCATAAATATATTTGCGTCAAATATTCCTTCCGTAAATATATTTGCATCATAAGATACAAAAACATGTTTGTTGTCCATAAAATATATTTTCAACAACAATCTTCTTGAAGCACAAAAATATATTTGAAAGAAATTTTTTATATTATCTACAGCAATCTTCAATAAATATATTTTTACCAAATTTATTTTGGAAATGCAATTCAAATATATGGCAGCCTTAAACCGACAAAGGAAGCTTCTAGAAACACACGCTTCTTGGAGCACAAGTCACATGAATCATATCTTCAAACAAATCTTAAGTGATTTCATGTGAAAACTAAATCTTCCAAGAAAGTGAAACAAGGCACACTGTGATATCGTACGAACATGTCAAGACATCTTGTTAGAACACTTGTTTTAACAAAATGCGGCCAATTACAGTCTACAAACCTAACAATCTCCCCCTTTGACAAATTTTGGCTAAAACAGTCTTTGTAAAGCACATCTTCAATAAACCAAAAAACTTGCACAGATAAAAAGAACAGGAGGGATACAATTGAAGGTGAGAAAAACCACAAGAAGGGGGGGGGGGGGTGAATTGTGTTTTTGGAAACTTCTTCTTTTACGTTCTAGATAACTGTCCTCAGGTTCAGAGTCTGAAGTAGTTCAGAGTCTGAGTGAGTTCAGAGTCTA
>Ga0228711_1004919_pt1 | contig 20389 bp, 11 predicted proteins | sample MedpolnodulmetaG_2_FD_177996 | JGI IMG/M metagenome (GOLD analysis project Ga0228711, IMG submission 177996) | Root nodule microbial communities from Medicago polymorpha collected in Santa Monica, California, United States - brown nodules | ecosystem: Host-associated > Plants > Roots > Nodule... | reverse complement strand
GGGATTTTGAACTCTAGGTGACAAATTATAACATTAGGGTTTCAAATTTATATATTTGGGGAAGAAAGACTCGTTAAAGAGAAAGAGCCGTTGGGAATTTTCTGAAAATCAATCAATTTGGTCCTTGGCAATTTTCTGAAAATCCATCAAGTTGGTCCTTGAAAATTTTCTGTAAATCAATCAATTTGGTCCCTGCTTACGTGGCATCTGACGTGTTAAGCCTTGTAAGAGGTTAACGTTACACGTCACCTCCGTTAACAGACCAACTTAACGGAGGGACTGATTTGATTGACATTTTGTAAATTCAGGGACTAAATAGCTATTTCGCAAAATTCAGGGACGAATTTAGCTGATGTGTTAAAATTCAAGGACGAAATTGAGGTATTAGTCTAAAAAAAAAAATAATAAAGACTTCGAGGTTTACCCGTACGAGTTATATGTTTTTAAAGTTACTAACATCACCAAATGTATTTTTTTGTTGTTGTTAAATATGCTCTCCGACCCTAAAAAAGTATCAATTTTCATTAATACTAGCATGTTGCATTACATCGAAATAAGAAACATATTATGTTGAGCATGAGTTGTATTGGGATTGAGGCTATTATGTTTCGGTTTGGTTTGGATATTAAAATAAAAACCGCAAATTGAACCAAACTTTGTAGTTGAGTAAAAAATGGCATGAATTTAGCTGAACTAAAAATAGTTTTTAGCACTTTTGGTTTGGGTTGGTTCGATTGTGCAGTTTTGTATTGTGTTGGTTCGGTTATGAACACCCCTACTGGATGATAGATGTTTCGAGTTTTGTTTGTGGTCATATGGAGTGTAGGGGTTTTGACATTGACTTAGGTATCGACTTTGGTTTTGGAGGTTAATTTTCTTATTGTTATTAGTGTTAGCCCTCAATTAGGAGGTGTATGTATTGGTGTTTTTATGGGTTTATTCTTGTAATCCGCCTATATATGATATCTTTGCTTCGTAGATTTTCTATGTTGATTAATATTTATCTTGTGCAGGGACATGATTATTAATAAATTTTACACTTAAAAAAATAGGTAAAATATCTTATATTTAGGAACACATCAGAAATACCTAAGGAAAAATACTTTCTTGGTGGTGTCATCTCAATGACCCAAAGTAAGATCAAATAGGTGATGGTGTATATAGAACGGAAAACTATTTTTCTACATCCATTACCCATTCTAGATATGAGAAATATAGAAATAATAAGAGTGATGCGATAGATATGCTAAGAAAATGATATGATAGAAAGGAAAAAAAATATAGAGAAAATGTTGTGTTGAATGGATGTAATAAAATAAAAGGTCTACAAATATTCAGGATAATAGAGAAAAAAGAGAGGGGATATTAAACACACCATATGGCATATACCAATAGCCCAGAAGGCTAGCTGCAGAACAAAAACACCTGGAAACTACTCACCACAGGGAAGTTCGGGAAAAGTAGAAAGTTTGACTGACCCATATGCATTATACTACATGTTAAAATACTCACCTTCAAACATGAAATTTAAGAATCATAAGATATATTTAAAGTTTAAATATATCCAACGACTTTTGAATAACATAGAACGAAAATTTGAAGGAAGAAAAAAAAAAGCAAACGTATGAATTCATGATAAAATAGTGGTAGTGGTCAAGAAAGTGTAAACATAATCACAAACAACAAATCAAAATTTCTAAGCAAAATTGCAATGATCAATCTAATAAAATTGAGACTCTAATTAAGATTATAGCTAAGGATTAGAGTTCTTTTGTAAATTGCGACAAAAGTTTACACAAAAAAAATATATAGAGACACAAATGGTCTAGCGACGCAGCTTGTTGCACGCTTGTCTTCTATTCAAATGTAAATAATGGTTTATATATAAAAATTGATTTAAGAGACAAAAAATATATATAATAATATAAAGAAGGAGAAAAAACTTGAAGGATTTTATCTATGTTGATCCCCTTTCTAACCCCGTATTACTAATTAATGATTGAGGTCCATTTGGTTTAAGATTTACAATTAAATGAAAATATCCAAATAGTTAAAAACTATGAAGATGAAAGAGACATCTTACGAAAATGAAAGAGACATTATAGTTTTAGAGAAGACTAAAGTGTGAAATTAAGGAGTATATTTTAATCAAAAGTCTCAAATAAAATTATAGAAATTTTCTGTAATTTTGTCATTTCTCCTCGTGTCACATGGCCATTGTCAAATGGAACTCTTACCTTTGTTCTTTTGGCTCAAAAAGACAGTTAAGACACTTAATGGAAATCACTCGATGCCAAGATCACTCATCTACTTAAAAGTTTAAACTTTAGCAAAAAAACAAACTTAAACTTTTGAATAGAAAAAATAAATTACAATACCAACCTTATTACCGAATGTCGTTATGCTAGATTAAAAATATCTCGAATATTAAACTGTTACGATTTTAAGAAGAATTTGCACTTCGATCACTTTACGATTACTCTAAAAAAACTTTTGCCATAAAATTATATGATTAATCAAACGTATAATCAAAAGATCTGTAGTTCAAATCCTGATAATATGCAACAATATTAATATATATACATAGATAGTTTCGTCATCCATATAATCGTATTTAGTTCAAGAGATAAATATCAATCGAGTTTATACCAAAAAAAAGATCACATATACCATAATTTGTCTCAAGATCTGCGCATAACAAAATTTTATAATGTTTACTCAACTTCATTTGCGTTTATCAAAGTTCACAAGACCAAGGCCATGGCCACATAACTCTATAAGTTCAGGTTCACAGCATTTTTTTTTTACAAAAACAAAACGATATTCATTCATTTAAATCGATAGAGTACATCATTCAACACCGCTAAAATCGTAAAGGATAAATCTGCAAACAAACTTACATCATCTAAGTTAATAGCATCTAACGGTATAATGCCTACAAAAATATATGATAAAATTAAAGTGACCGGAATACTCATGTTTTCGGATCTGCAACGTTGCCGCTCAAATCTTTGGTTGAATAATCGATTTTTCAATATGAGTCAAATGAACACCGCACCAAGACGGAAAATCAAACAACGCCGCAAAAGACGACAAACAACACACCGCCACACTCAGATGACGAAATCACGAAGAAAAAACCTAGATATGTGTGAAAAATCACTTATTAGGATTGAAATAGAGAGAAAAAGATGAAGATGGATGACTTCATGTCAAAAATTGACCAAAAATCACCCCTCAATAAAGAAACTGAAAGAGAAAACCTAGAGAGAACAAATTAGGGCCGACTTGTTGGAGAGAGGAGATATTCACTGCATGTCAATTCTTGCAAAAACAAAAAACACACAATTAAAATTAATTTTAGAGAGAAAAATGATCCATGTTCGTCTCGTAGCAACAACGCTATACTATGTAGTGGTTGTTCTTGGAGAGTTACCTTTGTTCTCAAATGCACAATTAGATCCATACTTTTACGGTGAAACGTGTCCCCGATTGCATTTTATTGTACAGAAAGTTGCATGGAAAGCTTCATTAATAGATCCTCGTATTTTTGCTATTCTTGTTAGCAGAGGTGGAGCCTGAAGTTTAAAGTCCGAGGAACAAATACAAGGAACATAGTATGATTAAAAGAACAATTGTTTAAATATAAAAGGTATATAAGAAACTCTAAACTAGTCTCTTCGGAGACATCCGACAAAATTGAAACGATACAGGGAAGAAACCCTAAACTAAAATTTTCTTGTTTGTTAAATAAATTTATAACTATATTTAGTATGAGAGGCATTAATCAGTATATATATTTAACATACAAAAATAAAAAATAAAATAGTAGTGTATATGTTCTATAGGGTTAAATATGTTTTTAGTCCCTACAAAATTATACATTTTCAAGTTTAGTCCCTCAAAATTCGTTCAATTTTAGTCCTTATTTGCATTTATATGGACTATTTTGAGGACTAAAAGTAATTCGTTTGACTATTCTTATAAAATGCAATATTATGGAGTATTAAACTTACACTTTAAATTTAATAGGGACTAAACTTAAAAGCTCATAATTTTGAAAAAATTAAAAATATATTTAACCATATACTCCCTCCGTCCTAAATTGTATGACTTTTTGGGCATTTCACACATATTAAGAAATGCAATTAATATTGTGTGGAAAAGAGATATTATGGGTTGTTTTACAAAATTATCCTTAATAAATATATTGGAAAGATAAATGAAAAAATTGAAAGAAGAGAGAATAATAAATAATTAAGGTTATAATAGGAAAAGTAACATTAATGTTGCATTGGTATTGTAAAGCGACATATAATTTGAAACAAATTTTTTCCCCTAAAACGACTTACAATTTGGGTCGGAGGGAGTATTTTGTATGTAACTTTGAAATTTATTTTAAAAAGAGAACTTGGAAATGAAAAGTGTATTTCTATGGACACACAAAAAAGACAATCAATTAACCGAACAAATGAGCTCAAGTGGTCAACGAGTTTCACCAAAAGATAAATTGTTCAAGAGAATCTGAGTTTGATTCTTAAGTGAAACAAATCTTGTCCAGTCTTTACTTACCTCCTGATCGGACACTAGATTATCATGACCCATTTACCATAAGAACCGGAGGATTAACACAAAAAATAAATGATATTCACTAGATATATAATTGTGAATAAATGATATATATAATTGTGGTTAATTTCACAATTAATAGCTTCACTTTCATGATTGTTTTGTTCAAGTAAGTCCTCCAAATTAATTTTCAGTTTTGTTTTCTTATTACATGGTTAAAATTTGTGAGATATATAAAAGACATGCTTTTATATAACCATGGTTTTGAATATTTTCACTTGAAAAATCATGCTTACAAACTATTTCAAGAGAACCATAAGCATACTAATGTAATTTTGTGACCTATTGTTGCAACCTATTCTTTAAAAAGAAATTAACTTTTATGCACTTACGGTGTAACTGTTTACATTCACATCTATTCAAATTATGTCAAGTAGATATTTTAAGAACCACGTAAAATAGTGTCCTCTGATTTGATTGAATGTATGTGTAAAAATATTAATTGATGTATAAATTAAATCCTTAAATTAACCCTATAATGTTATTTTTTCTTGATCTATTATTTCACTTCACATTTAAAACTTTATAAAGATTTAGTTTGTCAAGTAGTTTAGTGGTTAGATTCACACATTTTAATTGTGAAGAAGTGAAAAATTTGATGTTCGAACCTTTCCTCTTGCAAATAATATCCTTGGTAGCTATCAACTGAGCTAGACTTACTCTATAAAAAATGTCTACCTTGCTTTAAGATTATGACTAGAAGCATAAGGGATCATTTCGTTAGTCAAATTTGTACACTCTTACAGGGCCGGTCCTAAGATTTTTGGTGTCCTGGGCGAAACAATAAAACTGTGTCCTTTTAATTATTCCACTAGTTTTCTTCTTATATTTTTTTGTTGCAAAAGAATAATTTATAATAAAAATTTTTTAAAAAAAAATTATAAAAATAATTAAAAAAAACAAATTAAAAAAAAAAAAATATATATATATATATATATATCTACATAATACTAATTACTAAGTATTCCTAAAAAAAATATTAATTATTAAGTAAAAATAATAATTTTAATGCCCCTTAAATAATGATGTCCTGGACTGCCGCCCCCCACCCAACCTCATGCCACCCCTGCACCCTTATCATAAGTCTATGACTAAAGTTTCAAAGTATATATCATATACGTGTGTGTGTGTGTTGACAGGGATGTGATGCATCGGTTTCGCGAAACAACGCAGAAACCATAGTAAGCTAACAAGAAGCTTTTCCAAATATCAACTCCTCAAGAGGATTGGATGTTGTGAACAAAATCAAGACAAAGGTGGAAAGAGTTTGTCCGGGGTGGCCCGAGCATGGGCGGGCCGTCCAGGATACCAAAGTTTTTAGGGGAACTAAAATAATTAGTTTTACTTAATAGTTAGTAGTACATACTTATTTCTTTTTAACTCGATTTAATTAATTATATTAAAAATATTTTTTAAAGAACCTTATTTATAAATGAATCGTTTGCAACAAAAAAATGTAAGAAAAAAGACATTTGTTTGAATAACTAAAAAGCACACCTTTATTGATTTGTCTAAGAAACCGAAAGTCTTAAAACCAGCCTTGTTGTTCAGACGTTGTTTCTTGTGCTGATATTCTTACCTTTAGCAGTGTGTCTTCGTTTTTGGTATGTTATGTCTCATTCTTTGCAAGTGAAAAATGTGTACTAAAATATTCTTCGTTTTTGGTTCGTCAAAAAATATATTTTGTAATTTTAATTTATTTTGCTTTATCTATATATATCTATTAAATTTGATGCCATATAATTTTCCAATTTTGCCTCTAGGAGGAGCATTTTTGTAATTTCCTAATTGATGAATTCTCTTTGTTGCCACGTCACTATTTTTTGGTATATTTCTCATTTTGCCCCTCACCAATTTTTTTAATTATTTTCTATTTTTATAACTTTTAACTATTTTTCAATTTTCATATTTTTAACTATTTTTCAATTTTTTCTCCCAAATTCAGTTGCTTCTACATTACCGTTGTGGAAGATTAAGGTATCGTTTGACCCGGGTTTTTTTTCAACTTCTCTACATTTTTAAGGAGAAGTTAGGCCAAACACAATATCAATTAAGTACTTACTAAAAAAATACTTTTTTGAATGCATAAAATTGAATTGAATGAGCTTTGGCCAAAAGTTGTCGAATGTTGCTTTAAAAAACTACTTCTCGACAATTTATTTCACAAGCACCTCTTTTCAACTCACGCTGAAAACTTTTTCTTTTATTTTTTAATATTATATTTCAATATGTTTTTTTCTTCCATTTAACTTAATTTTATTTTTTTGAACTGTTCCATTTAATTTTTTAAGGAGGTTCGATTTAATTTTATTATCTTTTTTCAAAGGAATTTTATTATCTTTTTATTACTTATATATTTAATTTCAATATCATTTAATCATCACAACCTCACAAATATTTTTATTCACGCTGTCATTTAATGATACCAAATATTTTTATTTCTTTTCTTCAACCTCACGAATTTATTCACACACATTAACGTTTAGAGCAATATTTTACGTTCATCTGTTTGTTTTTTTGTTACGCTAACCCATATAATTTTTTTTAGTGTTGCTTGGTTGAGTGCTACCTCACTGATTTTTTTAAACTATTTTCCAATTTTTATATTTTTAAATTTTTTTAACTATTTACCAATTTTTTTATTTTTAGCTATTTTCCAATTTTTTCCTCCCAAATTCAGTTGTTTCTACACTGCCGTTGTGGGAGATTAAGATACCGTTTGACCCGGTATTTTTCAACTTCTCTACATTTTTAAGGAGAAGTTAGACCAAATACAACATCAATTAAGTACTTACTAAAAAATATACTTTTTTTAATGCATAAAATTGAATGGAATGAACTTTGGCCAAAAGTTGTTGAATGCTACTTCAAAAACTACTTCTCGACAATTTATTTCACAAGCATCTCTCTTCAAATCACGTGGGAACCTTTTCTTTTATTTTTTAATATTATATTTCAATATATTTTTTTCTTCCATTTAATTTTTTTTATCTGTTCCATTTAATTTTGTTTAAGGAGGTTCCATTTAATTTTATTACCTTTTTTTCAAAGGAATTTTATTATTATCTTTTTATCACTTATATATTTAATTTCAATATCGTTTAATCATCACAAACTATGCATATCTTTTTCTTATTCAAAAAAACTAAACATATCTGTTTCCATGACACCAACAATGTAACAAATATAATATCATATAATATAAATTCTTATATTTTTGAAAGACACCAAAAGTATGGTATTCAAATAACGAAATTTGTCATAGAGGATAATTGATTAGAAAAAACCAACTATTTTGATATTATTTATGTTATTATTTCAGGCTCCTTAAATTTTTTCTCATATTCACATATTTAACAAGTCATTTATATGATGATACAAATTTGTATTCATGTTACACAAAATAAACGTTATTGAGTAAATATAGTATTTGTAAAAAAAAAAATATCTTTTATTTTTTAACATTTTTAGCCTTCAAAAAATATTTTAAACATTTTTTTATTTATTATGTTAATTCATAATAAATTTAAAGTTTTGCCTGCATGAGTTTAGCTCAGTTGATAGGAACAATGCATAAATATATGTCAAGTCCAGGGTTCGAACCCCAAACACCATAAAAAAAAAAAATCAAAGTTTGTAAGGATTAATATGACTTAACTTGAATTATGTAGCTTTGATAGTTGAACATTCACATTTATCAGACTTGTGATTAAGTGAACTCATTGTGTGCTTTTTTGCAATGTATTCATTTGCAGGACATTGTTGCAGCTGGCCGGAAGGGCAATAACATGTGCCTTCAGCTCTGGTTCTCCTGCTTTTCCTTCCAATTCGGTACTAACTCTCTGTCTCTACTTTTGATAACTTATCTTCCTTTTTCAATAGTTATCATATCCAATTCTTCCATCCAAGACTTTTTAATCTATACGGGTTTCAATCAAAGGAATTAATGGATGAATAAAATCAATTGTTATATCATTACTTTCAGTAAATATTGAATCTATTTTGTTATTGCATGTTCAAATCTCATCCAATCAAAAGACCGCAATTGAAAAATCTGATTAGTGCCTTAGAAAGTTGTTCATGAAATTTTTCTGTTGCAAAATCACATGAATAAACAGTTGAAGGGTGACACACATTTTTCAATTTCAATAACTAAATGGAGAGAACATTTTGAATATTCTCCTAATTACTATGAGTGGAAATTTTGAATAAAGAGAACATTTTAGGATAGATTGTGAATAATGTGACTGACTGGTTTAATTTTCATGGCAGAGATATAGTAAAGCTAAATATTTGCTAAGGTTAAATGGCTTATCAAGACAATGAGTGAACCTGATGGGATTCTTCTCAAGATGTGACACGTGGGCAAGTGTATGTTACTAGGATAGTTGCAACCAATCTAACACTCAATGCGAGAACAATTCATAATAATCTAACTGGCTTATCAAGACAATGAGTGACCTGATCGGATCCATAATAATTTTATTCTAGAAATAATGATTATTAGTACTAGATAGATACAGAACAATTCATTATTATTAATTTATGATATTTGGGTTTGGTCCAATAAGTTTCAGTTTCATCCATGGTGCGTAATTGCTTGAATTGTTGAATAACATAGATTAAGTAATTGCAGCAAGAGTTCAATAGGTTTGACCAAATATAGAAAACAAACAAATATAGGGGTACTTGTGGGAAAGTTATTACTCCTTGAGTTCACCATCCTATGGAAGCCTAATAGTGTGTGAGAAAATTTCAAAGGTGGGTATTGTTAATTGAATCATCATTTTATCTTTGTTAACGGTTACCATGTTGAATTGTTTCTAATGTGTTTCATCATATTGTTTTTACAGGGACGCGACGGAGAGGATATAGTTACTCCGGTTAGGCGTTCAAGTAGGATTAGGAGCATTGCCACTTCTCTTGTATAAGCTGTTTTTTATGGCTCTCCTACATAACCTAACCAGCGAATAGCTTTGCTTTTCTGCAATCTGAATGTATCTTTTTCTATTTTCTATTAACAGAAGTGTCTTGTCTTCTGAATCTTCTAGCTTTGCTTATAAAATGTTGAATACCATAAACATATGTAGTTGTTCTGCTCATTTGCATACCTTCTGAAAGTATTTTAAGTTGAGACTTCATAAAAATATTGCATTGAGTTTTAGGGAAGAAAAATTCTAGAAATGTGAGTGTCCATACTCCTACATTATTGTCTTTTTGAGATGAAGGACACCACTATATCATTGAGTTATAGCTAAAACGAAGGTTCGAATTATAGTTCTTACACATTCATAAATGAGTTAATAAAAATAAGAAGGAAACAACACAATTTTTGATGTTTGAAACAAAAGAATGTTGGAGTACTACGCCCACAATCCATACTCCTAGATCAACAATCTTTTTCAACTCTTCTGATTTTGAAATTACTACACAAATAACATGGATGGAGAAGAGATCAAACGCAACTATATGTGTGTGTTCCAGATCCCATACCTGATAATCATGCACAATTATGCAAGTTAAAGTTTTAATACTGCTCAGTAGTCTAAAGTCCCTCAAAAAATAAGTATTGTAATTGAAGGTCAGAATAAAACAAAATTGTGTATTGCATCTTCAAATACTATTCAAAAGGAAGGAAGTCTTGTAGCAATTATTTTTTAAGAGGTGACTGATTTTTTACTCTGTAAAATTCAACTGTCTTTAGATCTCTTCAATGTCACTAATGTATATACACGGGTCTATTTTAGCTATTTGAGATAATTAGTGATGTATCTAAATAGATAGACCTCACTACGATCTCGAATGTTGATTGTAGTATATGCTATTTTGATGCTTTGATAAATATTTTAAAAAGGTGAACATTTCTAATGTTTGTGTAATATGTTTACTTAATTCTCACATTTATAATCAACAACAATCTCTTAGAAAGATACAACTATCTCCCTTAATTTGATTATTTTCCTTTAGAACAAATTTTTTACAAAATATGTTCGCACGGGTTTGTCACTAGTTTGTCTAAAAAAAACTTGTATTACACATATTAATTAATAAGCACATGGACCTTGGTGGAAAGTTCCACTTGGAAGAAGGGATAGTCTTACTGCAAACCAAGCTTTGGCTAATCAAAACCTTCCAGCTCCTTTCTTGACGTTAGATCAACTGTAAGCCTCATTTGTTGCTCAAGGCCTCAACACTATTGATCTAGGAGAAAGACCTGCTTGAACAGCAGTTAGACACGTCATTTAGGCACCCACACTCCACACACAAAAGTACATTTCATTTAATTATTTAAAAAGAAATATTATTTAATTATTTTCTCTCAATATTTTTACAATTATGTATGTGTGCTCAAACCCTTGTGCCCAATTAAGTATTTTTCATGTTTCATTGCTTTTGACTAGAATTGATTAGGGCATAATCAATTATACTTAAAGCTAGAATTTGTAACTTTTGACTCTATAATTAATTCATACATACAAATTTATAATTCAATTGACTTTAACATGAATGTATTCAAGCACAAATGATTTTGCATGCAATTTGCTTTTAACCAGAATCAATTAACTCAAAATCAATTTATCACTTTATCCATGTTTGAATCTACCTTTATTTCACAAAAATTTATTATGTTTGGCTTCCAACTTTATAATTGATTACAACCTCAGTCAATTATACCTAAAAGCTAAAAAAATTAGCTTCTGCAGTGACCAACTTAGTTCTCAAACAATTCTGATCCAAACTATCAAAATCATAAATCACCATTTTTCATGGAAATCGAATTTCTAAGATTAATTCAACCCAAATCAATTTTTGTTATTATAGAACCAAAGCCACGCTTACTCATAGATGCCTAAGTGAACAAATGTCTATAAAAAGAGAAAACAGCTGATTTCTTGAAACTAAATAAGTTCAACTCGAGTCCTCAAGTCTTTTTCAACGTAGGAATCTCGTATCATGATTCAAAATTCTCAACCAATCGAGCACTAATAATAACAAATGTAATTGATACATATAATTAAGATCACAGACAGAGATATCTTTCAACTCAATGTGCATTTGCAATTAGTCAAAATTGAAGAGGTACAATACTCATTGCCTCACATCTCATGATGACAATTTAAGTGGAAGAATTGAAACTCCATTTCGAGCTTCACGTATTCTTCCCCACCTTCCTAGACGAGGTTCCTGTAAAAAGACATTTTGTTAAAGTTAAAAAGTATTAAAAGTAAAAACATAAAGTTAGTTCCACTTATGCAAAGCTGTTAGTTGCATATGAAGCTGTAAAGAATCAAGTGAGACGATTGATTCAGGACAAATACCAGACAACAAACTAATGAACGTGATACCCATTAAACAAACAATACACTAATGAATGAACTTGTAATAAATCCTCAATCTAAACAGAAATTGAAAGTTGAGAGTCCTAAACATCCTTTCTGTAATCCCCTCCCAACATTCGACTTCAGCTAAGCTTAAGTTAAAAGCAAGAGTTAGGTTTGATCGTCAATGTTTTTTTGTGAAGTCAAACAATTTGATCGTCAATGGTTATAACTAAACCAACAACAGCTGCAATTATTCAATAGAATGCAATCTATTTAAAAGTGTAAACAATATTTCCTAGTTACTCGATAAAACAAGTCTACTTCGTATAATTGGCGAATAAAAGAAGTCAAGAAAATGAAATTAGCCTTCTAAATGGAGTTTACTAAAGGTTCGCCAGCTGCTGTAGCAATATCCATTTTGGGATACAATTGTGGTGGTCAACCTGAAACCTAACTGAGCGAGTGCAGCAGCCAAATCTAGACCTGAGACCCTTAATGTTATTAATTCCTTCACTTTAACACTTAATATGGGGAAGCTTCACAGTCACAAGCTAGCACACACAGAATTGTCTGTAAGACAACCACTCTATCAAATGCACTCTAACCAATAGAGTTTTTAGGGGGTAAGAGTATTAGGAAAACAAAGCAAAAGGACACAAAAAAAACTCCATAATCACTAAAATTTAGTTCCATATTAATATGCTTATGCTAATCCCATAACAATTAACTAACTTCTAAAGTAGTTCGGTCAAAAAAAAAAACATCCGAGTAGAAATTTTTAAGGCTCCAGCTTTTTTGTCAATAGAGTTTAAGGCTCTGTTTGCAAGTTTAGAGGGGAAGAGAGGGGGAGGGCTTTGGGTAAAAGAAATAAAGAAGCGCAAGGGATGGAGGATTTTGGGAGGGGATGGCTTTGAGGGGTTTATTTTTCTTCATGATACAAAATCCCCTCAAATGGGGAAACTCAAAAATTGTATTGTAGAAGGGTTTTGGAGGGTTTAGATAATTTCTTCAAATCCAATCTATGTTATCATACTCTCAAAATTAAAAATATATTGAATCATAAACATTCATTTACCATTCTCTACAAAATCACTATTTCAAAAAAGATGGAAGATTTCTCTATTTTTCCCTCAACTCCCGTCCCCCCAAAGCCTCCCCCTCCCCTTCCCTCCAAACCCGAAGCAGAGCCAAAGAGAAAATTAAGTAAAATGTATACCAAAGAAGAAAAAACAGAGTAATACATGCAGAATTTAACAGTTTAAGTACCTGCCCAACTCCAGCAACTAGGAATTTTGCTGATTTCGCAAAAGCCAAAGAATTCACAAACCCAACCTGTGATACAAAAGATTTATTAAATGCCAGTGAAATTTTCAACTGCAATTACAGCTAAGCATGAATATGAATCCAATAAATAAGTTTAGTGGCTATCCTTCTACTTACCAACGGTACATTATGAAGAGGTTTAATGTCTTTGGTCTCGTTTTCAATTGTCCATAATCTAACAAAACCATTACCCGCACCAGATGCAGCAAGGTCACTGTTCCTACAGACGGTCACTGCACTGACCCAAGAGTGTACTGACGAACAGTGCTGATTCTCGGGATGGTGGTGACCATTTTCTGCATAGTGAAGATAATGTATCACTTTATGATCCTAACACAATGCTAACTATAACTAAACTCACTGCAAATACACAAATGACAGGTATATTTACGGAGTAAATGAAAATAGAATCATAGAAGAAATAGAACACATATTCAGAAAAGTAAGCAAAGGATAAGAAAATATGATACACATAAGAAGTAATTTTCTGAAGGAACTATTAGTATAGTATTTAACGGTTTACCTAGGTTACCGTTGGGTAGTTTTTCACTATCTTTTTGGTCAGATTTCTTGCTATCTGTCAGTAAAGCATGAGCATTCCTCAAAATATGAATAGGCTTCTTTCGTACTGCACCCCAAAGCTCAATGCTACCATCATCCGAACCAGACAAGAATTCCTCATTATTAACAAAACAACAGCATTCTAAGGAAGATGCAGGAGCACGAAATACAAGACGTGACTCTTCGTGAACCTAAATTACAAAGAATACACATCAGTAAATATTCAGAAAAAAGTCTCATGAGGAAATGGAAATAAGTATAACCCAAGAAACAGCCTTTGATGATAGGAAAAAAATTTCCTGTCAATTAATCACTTAATAATTTTCCAAAAACAGAGGAATGGTGGGAGAAAGTAAAGAACATTCGACATATACAATATGTTTTTGCAGCCATATACTTAAGACTTCATCTTGGTGAGATTACCTTAAACAACTGCATACTACGATCGCGGCCAGCAGATAATACCCTTTCTTTGCGTAAACAATCAATACTTAATACTTCACTTTGGTGGCCAAACAGAGTGTTCATGTAAGTTCTGTCCTCAACATTCCATATCTTAACCGTTCGATCAAACGATCCAGAAAATAGCTCAGTACTTCCTTCCCTAAAAGCCAGAGAAGAAACAGGACCTCTATGACCAGGAAACGCCTGTAAAAGACAACAGACAAAATCAAACACCAACAATAACAAGTTCCAACTAAACAGTCCAATAACCTACAGATTTGGCCATAAATAGGCTTATAATTTTGCAAATGCCAATAATTACTAAATACAGATTAAAGTAAGTTAACCGCTTATGTTAACATATAACACCTTGCTCAGTTTGAATCAACTCAATACCCACTAACACACAATTCACAACAAATATATCAAATACATCAATAGAGCAAGACATATATCAACAGCCATGTGACGATTTTATCGAAGAACGAATGTAACCAAACAAAGTAAAGGAGTATAAATTTCCCTTAATCTGTAAATACAGACAATAAACAGTCTCATAGTGCACCTAGAGCTGTACTAATCTGTTCCACCCCCCAAAAATATCCAACAATTGTATTTTTTAATATGCTCACTATATAGCCTTGTTGTTCATTTCAAAGTTTCAAAGAATGAAAAGGCAAAAGTACCTGAAGATGCTCCCTAGTGCGTGTATCCCATATATGAATATGACGATCAAGTCCCCCAGTTGCCAAATAGCGACCATCCGAACTTGCAGCCAAAGTCAAAATCTGTCTACTTTGCTTTGTAGCAGAACCTTGAGGATCCTTCAAGCCATGAGACTTAAGAACCGAATCGATGGGCCACTTATACCTCTCACATTTCCCACTCTCAACATCCCATTGCACAATGCTTCCATCTTTCGAAGCCGAAAACCCCTTAGAATCATCCTCAGATAAAGCCACCGCAGTAACACATTGTTTATGCTTCACTAAATTTTCAAATCCACCATCACCATCCAATTTAACCCTAAATAACACACCCAAATCAATCAATTTAGCCAAAAGAGTCACATTGAAATCAAAATAAAAACAACCCATTACTTCAATGATTCAATTAAACCAAAAGGGTCACATTGAAATCAAAAGGGTCACGTTGAAATCAAAATCAAAACACAAAACAAGCAATTTAACCAAAAGGGTGGCATTGAAATCCAATCAAACTTAAAAATCAGAACACAACATAACACAAGCAATTAATGAATGATGTATCAAATTTATCAAATTCAAACCTTGAAGCAATAGCTTTTCTGATGCGACCACTCTCCTCTTGCTGCTCCTTTATCATCTTGGTCGATAGTGAATCCCTTGCCCCATCATCATCATCTTCATCATCATCACTTCCATCATCATCTTCATCTCTTTGTTCCTTCTCTCTCCTAGTACTTTCTTTAAACTTCCTCATATACTCCTCAGCTACTCTCTTCCTAGCTTCAGCTGTGGTTTCCTCTTCAGACTCCTGTTCCCCTTCACCTTTCGATGGAACAAAACCATCTTCATCAAAATCACTATCACTTTCAATCTCAGCATCTTGATCCTCGTCGGCGGCTACTCTGCGGCGTTTGGTGGGACCATCGTCGAGAAATGGGTCGCGTGAATTCTTCTTGCGGTTGTTCTTTGCGGGCATGATTAGGGTTTCAGAGATTTGGGAAATTTGCAATTTGTGGTTTTTAGGGTTTTTGATTGATGAGACAGAGACAAAGGTTGCTGCTAGGGTTTAAGTTTCAGAAATGAGTGGGTTTATGTCTCTCGGTTGAACGGTGTAGAATTTACAAATGTTTTTTTTTTTACTGTAATTTTTACTTAGATTTTAACTACTCCTATTTAATCATTTTTTAAATCAAATCATGTCGGGGACTTAAGTTTAACCGTTGTAACACATTTCATCTTTTCCATATTTTTGTTCTTTAATTATTTTTTATTAAATATGTTTTTTGTCCCCGTAAATATATCAACTTTTAATTCCTATAAAATTTTCAATCACTACTTTTGGTCTCTATTTTTAAGTTAATTTTAGTATTTTTTAATGAAATTGTGAAGAAACGTGTAGAATATTATAAAAAATCTTTCCCAAAAAAAAAACATAAATTTAATATGAATTTTTAACCATTAAAAATATAAAAATTCATATTAAATTCATATTTTGTTAAAAAATTCTAAATTTTTTTGGGAGAGATTCTTATAATATTATGAATTTTTCTGCAAAATTTTGTTCAAAAATATGAATTCTTACATATGAGTTTAATTAAAAGGAGGGACCAAAAGTGAAGATGGAAAATTTTTGGGGACTAAAAGTTGAAGGAAAATTTTAAATGGACTAAAATAAAAAGTTGGTGTATTTATAAGGAGCAAGAACATATTTAACCCTTTTTTTTTAAGGGATGGTTCTTTAACTTATACTAATAAGTTTGCACCATTACCCTTTTGCTTCAAAGGCTTGTTTGAATACACAACTTATTGACAACTTATAACATAAACGCTTATCATGATAAACACTTGTGTATAGATTTGCACAAACTATTTTTATATTAAAAAATAAAATAATGTAAAATTGTTTTTGTATATACTATAAGTTGTTTTTTTGGTAGTGTTGCAAAGTAACGAGGCAAAAGAAAATGAAAAAAGAGGGAGAGTCAAAATTAAGCTTCAAGCTTATCTCTCAGAATGAGAGATTCCATGTCAGGCGGAGGGCAGTTCCAACGAGCAGAGCACCTTGAATATGATCCTTCATTAGCCAAAAAATATGCACAATATTTTGTTCCCTGAGAACATGCACCAATGTTGTATTTCAATTTCCATGCAAAACATCTCTAATATGAAGGATTGCAGTATCAGAAGTGTGCAAGGTATGATCACGACTATCAATAATTAGGTCAACTGCTTCCAAACAATCACTCTCACAATTCTATAAGTTGTTTTCATAAACTAGATTGGAGAACTTATGAAAAATAAGTTGAAAAAAGCTTATGAAAATTGTTGTAAGCTGTTCTCATAAGTTCTCTCAAACCTCAAAAAACTTATGTTATTAGATAATCTCAAATAAGTAAATTCAAACGACCTCATTAAAAGTGCTTATGTGGCTTTTTTAATGCTGAAGTTGCATTGTCCAAATCAAGAAATTAATATTTTTTATTGAATATTTATTTATAAAAATCACAAATATCTTGATTCATCATATTCTTCAACATCTTCATTCATATCATCTTAAAAAAAGAAACTTAGAAAGTCCCAAAAATATAACAAAAATCCCAACAAAAAACTCAGATTTAATTGTAAATCACAACAGAAAAACTCAGATTCCATTGAAAACCAAATCATAACCCAAAAATGAAAATTGAAAACTCGATTCAATTCAAAAACTCATTCAATTTCAAGCACTACAATGCATTCAAAATGCCAAACATTCATTCAATTTCAACCCTACAACACCAATGAAAAGTATAAAATTCATTCCCATAGAGAAAACCAAGACACAGAGAAACCAATTAAGACTCGTTCAGAAGGAAAAAAAGGAAGAATAAGTTTTTAAGTTTTAGGTATGAATATGTGAGATGAAGAAGGAAGAACACGAATTAATATGATAAAGTTTAGTTGGAATTTTGTTGTTGAATGTAGTTTAAGTTTAGTTTTCAAGGATTTAATTTTGATTTATTTTTGTTTGCCATTTTAATTATTAGGTTGTGCCTCTTAAAAAAATAAAATATTAGGTTGTGATTTTTTTAGATTTTTTTATTACAAGGCGATCGATTTTTTTTTTTGGTTGAAGAAGATGATATGTCTTATTGGTGATCAGTAAGATAGTTTTTTTTTTTTGGATTTATGAAGATGATGGAAAAAAATAAAGAACATTGAGATTTGTTATTTTTTTATTTTGGATATAAGTTAATTAATAAATTAATAATTTGGTGAGTTGGGCATGCCATGTCATCATTTAATGACTAAATCACCACTCTTTAACCGAGTTGGATGGAAAATGGTAACGACACAAATGTTGAATGACTTAAATCACAAATTTGAAACAAAAAAAATGTATATAACCAATGTGTTATAAATGTTAGACCGAGAGGACGCATAATATAATTTGAGATTTCTTTTTATCAAATTAATTGAAAACAAAAAGAACTTAAATAATCAATGTGTTATAAACGTTAGATTGAGAGGATCCTTAATATAACTAGTTTGGTCACCCGTGCTGATTGTCGAATATTTACTTTTATTATATAAACTTTAATTAAATGGCAAATTCATTGTTTTTATACATAATATATTAATAGCACGTATTGTTATTGTGTTATTAATTAAACATTGTATATTAATATTAACGCATGTAACGCTGAAATAATAATCTTTAACATGGGAAGATCTCGCGCGGATAAATAAAATCAAGCCGATATTTTTAATATGGATATTGATAATAAATGGATTTATCCAAAAACAAAGCAAAATTGATTATGGAGATATGATTTATTATTTTTGCGTTCTTCCTATAATTGGGGGGTTGGGGTCTCGAACTCAACCACGCATGTACAATAATTCTCTCTACCAATTAAGTAAAGCTCACAGAAACTTAATAAACTTTTCCGTTAAAAAAAATGAAAGCAACATTCTATATTTTTTGTCAATTGGTCTCCATACCAGATACCCTTATATACATATACCCTCCGGTCACTATTATAAACAAAAATTAATATTTTAGATTCATTCATTAAATGATGTGCGTGGTCTATAATAAAGATCATATACATTATTAATTGAATGAATCTAAAATGCAAAGTTTTGCTTATATTAGTGACCGGAGGGTGTAGTTTTTTTCAAACTCCATGATCTCTTTCATGCATATATTGGATTCACTTAACATCTAACGTGAATTTGTAATTATTCAATTGTGTAAAAAATAAGTATAACAAATAATAATAAAGACACCAACTTTTTGAGACCAACAAAATATCGTCAAAAAGGGGTTAAAATAATACTCCATAAAACATAATATTAAAGTTCGACATATAAAAAACCTATATCATCTAGAACGACCAGTTAAACGTTCTGAAATACACCACGGCGCACAACATTAGTGGTCTCAGTGGACACACGGTCTTCTTCATCCAGTATAAGTATTTTCAATCCCTTTTTGAAAGTGACTTGAGTGAAAATCGGTTTAGAAAGTCTATGAATCCAGTATAAGGAATATTTCCATATTTTTGTTATATAAACATGTTAAAAATATTCATTTGGTATATAACAAAAATATGGAAATAAGTTTAAACAATATCGTATCTGAAATGCTTATATTGATTCATAGACTCGTTTTGCGTGTCGTATATATAAATTTGTGCAAAGTTCGGCCTAGAATCCGACTTCGACATCATACTACCCATGTGATGATAGTTTTGACCTCTAAGAACAAAATATGTAGGTCCATCCCCGTCATTTGTTGTGTGAACAATCTTACCTCGCATTTATGTGAATGAAAACATATTATTGTAAGCTCTTATATTATCCAAATAGTGCTTACTCTTTTGATGATCGTCGCGTAACAAATTAAATAAAAGTTTCAGAGGTTTTTGAAGGTGGGGAAGGTGCACCTTTCCCTTCATACAACATAACGAAAATTCAACATTACCTTCACCTCCGCTTCATTCAACACGTTCACCCAACAATATCTTTGCACCACACCAACGACAACACATAATAGGGTCTTCAACATCAAACAATATTGTACAATTGTAAAAATTCGATGTCACTAATTGCTTCTGTTTTTTTTAAACAAAAGTAAAATCATATGAAAATAATAACTATATCTAAAATAATAGCAATTGAAAATCATACATTCACACTAAGCCATTTTGTACAGAAGTGATTTTGTGTTGTTGGTAGATCCACCTAATGTAATAAAAAACGCATATGATAAGAAAATAGTTTGTAAGTCAGAAAAATCTCTAACATTTAGAGTTCAAATTTCCAACCAAGCATCACAACATATAACCTTACTTAGTCCTTGTGTTGATACGCTAATTTTACTATGATATACCTTGAGTGGTTGGAAAAATATCTAGT
>Ga0228711_1004917_pt1 | contig 20397 bp, 9 predicted proteins | sample MedpolnodulmetaG_2_FD_177996 | JGI IMG/M metagenome (GOLD analysis project Ga0228711, IMG submission 177996) | Root nodule microbial communities from Medicago polymorpha collected in Santa Monica, California, United States - brown nodules | ecosystem: Host-associated > Plants > Roots > Nodule... | reverse complement strand
TAAGAGCAATTCCTCATTATATCATAACAATAATTGTCCCGTAATATCCTATAACTTCCAAACACATGAAAACTCAACTTATCCACATAATAAAATTATTCGAATCAATGTGTCCTAATGCACAATTTATAAGACTACTACTTTTAATTTCAAAACATTGGTAATATTAGTATTTACAATCTATACTTGCCCAAATATAGGAGTGGAAATACCGCATTAAGCAGTGAATATCAAATGTTAATTCCTTCACACCATAAGCATTTCATCAAGCTAAAGTACGTAGGTCAAACTATACATAGATGGCAGCATAAAGAAATCTATAAGTTATTGACTCCATTTCATCCTCCTCTGTCGAAATGGCATGCAAATAAAATAAGGCAATCATGATATTTTAAATTTATAAGCATGTTAAGGAATTAAAGGTAAAACAATGCTTCATATTAGCTAGTCTTGGATTGCAAATATTAAGAAGGACCAAGCAGCCAAAATATAGTACAACTATTACAATTATCCACCAAACACTACACAAACATAATGGTTAAGAATTTTTGGCAAAAAGACGAATTTCATGTATCAAGTATAGAGAAACTACAAAATAAAAAAAGCCTGAAACAACACTCTTACATAAACATGATTAGTTCATTTTATGAATATTGAGATTTAAAGTATTGGAATCATTTGAGGTAGAAACATAAGTCATAATCAAAGGAAAATAAATACATAATAAGAGGGAAAATAAATACATAATAAGAAGTGTCATGCATGTGCATCAGTTAAAGGCCTAAGAGGAGAACCACCACCGATTGTAGGAAAGTCATGCGAAAATTGTTGTTTGATGGAAGAAGTGAATCTCTATACCATTGCTTGTGAAGATAAACTCTTTTAGATTGAACATTATAAGAACTTGCAGAAACCGTGTGAAATGAATGGAAGTGGAAGTGAAGATCCATTGTATCTTATAGTGAGCCATCAATGAAGGCCCATCAACAAGTGATTTTAATTTAAACCATTCGATCTATTTTTTAAAATGAGGACCGTTGGATCATGAAGATCCATTGTATCTTATAGCGAGCCATCAATGAAGGCCCATAAACAAGTGATTTTTCTTCATCATCCTCATACATCATCAATAATTTAAAAACATTTTTGAACTCTAAACCTTTTTTTTTCCAAACCCTCGTCTTGAAACATTTTTCAACCCTACCCTTGTTCCAGAACCCTACATACCCTTCAATGGAAGGTCTACCATGAGAATTCTGGAGTGAATTTTTTTTCGCGCATCGACAAAGGATGCAATTTGGGTAAGAGTGTTATCAATATCCGTCGACAAAATTATCGACGAGTCCTCCTTTATGACTAAACATCTCGTCGTTGCTCGTGAAAGACCTTCATAGAAACCATTCACATTGAACTTTACTAACAAAATATTAGGAATCATAAATAAGCATTCACCATTTGCCAACTTGTCCCCCGTGAAATCAAAGACAAGTTATCAGTGGATTTGTCTTCCTCCTCCTCCAAGAAGAAGAAGCAAAGGTGGATACAACATAGCAAGCAAAAATTAGTGTTTTATCTTGACTCGTGCATCGTCCCGATTATGCCTTTCTCTCATAGACATATCATCATACCTCAACTTCAACGAGTATAGGTTTGATGTACTATTGAAACCCGACAATTATCACCTCACTGGGTCAAAGAGTGGCCTGGTATGTATTTGTGTCTATGATCCTAACAATCATCACCGTAGTTTCTTCAAAGTTTGCAATTCCCTACTAAAAAAGCGTTTATCTCTCATTTGTTGAATATATTTAAACTCGTTGAACTTCGTTACAAGGTAGTAATAGATGAGGATTGAACCCACATCATGGTTTGGAGCATTTGAGGAGTGGATGTGGGTTGAAGGCTTTTTCCCACTCACTTCCCACAGTCGATCGATCGTAATCAATGCATGCCTATTGATGGGGTTTGTAGTATGGTTAATGATGGTACATATCTAAATTTTATTTTGTTTTGGAACAATAAGTTCATGGTTCTAACATTGGAGCTTGAGTTGGAGCTCGCTATATCAATGAGCCCCCTCGAAATAAGAGAAGACGTGAATCTTTGGATCTCTATGTTATATGTCCTTCGCCAATCCTAAAGTTGGTCCTATAATCAAATGGGGAAAAACAGGCTTGTTATCTATCGTCTAGTTGATTTTGAAACTCAATATTGGTTATCATTTTTATCATTTTCTCTTACTAATGAGTCTTTTCGTCATGCTCATACTTTTACGTTGCGATGAACATTGTTGATTTATCTTCATGAAGAGAGAGATAAGTTATAGTAGCTTTTAATGGTTATCATTTTCTATGTGGGAGAATGGTGTTGGCATCATTTCCAATGATCCCGCAATACATGATGGAGGATGATGATGATGTGAAACTCATCCCCACAATTCTAATACAATGCATGAAATGGTTTCAAATAAAATCATTCATTGAATCCTCGTTATCTTCCATGAACGTTTTGCTTTGAAACCATTTCACTTACTGTATTGGAATGATCACAGTTAAAAGCTACCAAAACTTGATCTTTGTCATGAAGATGAATATGCAACATCAACCGTGACATAAAAGTAAGATCATGGTGAAGTGAAGAGACTCATTAACAAGAGGAAATTATAAAAATGGCGATCAATATTGAGTTTTGAAATCAAGTAAACAATATATAATGAACCTATTTTGCCCGATTGGATAGAAATAACAACACAAAGATTTGCAAAGGACGTATATTGGGTCCAAAGATTCATGTCTTCTCTTGTTTTGGGGTTCATTGGATAGTGAGATACGACTCAAATCAAATGTAAAATGGTGATTTGATTGTTCTAAAATAAAATGCAGATAGGTGTGATCATTAATACCAACGTAAATCCATTGTTAGATCTGTATTAGTTACTTTCGAATGGTTGTAGAAAGGAAGTTGGAAGAGGCCTCCGACCCACATCAACTCCTCATTCAAACTATCATGTCGGTTGGTTTGGTACTCATCTATTGTTACCATGTATCAAAATTCAGCTAGTTTAAATCTATTCAGCAAATAGGAAGCAAAACCATATTTCAATAAGTAGGTTCGATCTCTAAGAGGAGGATGATCACAACTATTACCGTAAGGAACAGTTGAAAACTTATTTTGTAGTAGAATCGCAAACTTTGGAAAAACTATATGATGATGGTTCTTGTAAAAAACAAAAAAAAACTACGATGATGATTGTTATGATCTGAGTGTATGATAGGGAAAGGTAGAACCACTATGCATGGATCAAGATTGTGGTATCCACTTCTGCTTCTTCTTAAATGGTCAGTAGGATTTCAGAAGAAAGGGAGGGTGTAAAACTGTTTTAAGACAAGGGTTAAAAATAATAGGGTTTAGGGTTCAAAATTGTTTTTAAGATGAGGAGAAGGGAATGACTGATGGATGGGTCTACCGGTTCAATTGATTAAAATATATGTGGGTTTTCACATAAAATCTTCCTCTTTATGCTCCCTCAATTGCTCAAATGTTCCCCATTTTTCCAAAATTTCTCCTCTGAAACCCACCGAAAGCTATGTTTGAAAAATATGTTTCGATGGGACCCATATATATGTTTGGAAATACTACAACTTCTTCTACACTCAACCTCCTCATACCTCTAAAGTTCAATTTTTTTACCGACATTTGGGTAAAAAATCACAATCTTTTCATTCATTAAGTCTTTTGATCAATACTCATTTGAATGTCAAAGAAAATGCACATTTTCAATTTGATCCCGACATTGTCAATGTTTAAAAATAAAAATAAAAACTTGTTGACACGTATCAAAAGTGACGTTTCGATAAGTTTTTGATTAATGAATTGGAAATTAACTCTCAATAAGTTCCAAAAACACCTATGTCTTGTTTTCTCATGTTACTTCTAAGTGTTTGTGTTTTAATTTATTGATTTTTGTATTGTATTGTGATAATATGTAGTTATGGTTTAACCCTCCTGTAGATTCAAAATCGAACATTGCTAAACCAAAGATGCATGTTGTTGGTTGCACGAAATATTTTGTCACGGATAAGAAATACAGTGTTTGATGAGTTAATTAATTAGGCTCGTATAAGAGAGGCTCTGGTCAAAGAATGAACATGAACGGAGCAGGATAAGGATGAAGATGAGTGAGTGAGAAATAAAATGAATAATAGTAAAATCCTTTCATTATCACCTCAATCAGCAACCTCAAAACCTGTATTGGTCATTTCAGACATAAAAAACTAACCTAAAAAAACTATGCTAGAAGATACAGATTAAACCTTGGTTTGCCAAATGCTATGGAGTCCATGGTACAATAAAAAGAAGGTAATAGATCATAAATTGAAGGCAATAACAAATCAACAAGTTGATTTGTGTTGGTTTCAACACACTCTGCCAATTTAAATAAACAACTTGCTATTGGAACACAAATATCAGACACCAATACGGCGACACCTGCACTATTCACCGTATTTATATGGTGAATTTTCAGATGTTACCCATGATGTTGTGTGACTTTAAACGATGAAGTAGCAATTATGTAGGTTTCAAATCAATTCCATCTTGAATCCTTAGTGAATGAATTGAAAATATTGAAGTATTTGATTTGGGATTATGTGTATGTTTGAAATCTTTAGACAATTGTTGTTTGATAGGTGAGTTTAATAGTAACAAGTATCTTATATAATGTTTACAATTTAAGCCCCTCTATATGTGGAAGTGATTTCAAATCTACGTAGATTGTCAAATCATCGGTAGACTGTCAGTTCATCGTTTACTTCGATAGAATCTAACCAATCCCAGGACCCAGAATGTATTTCAACTGATGGATTTATTGAGATTTGTTAACCAAAACTGATACTTATGCTTCAAAGATATCAATACAAGCGGTTCCTCTTGAAATTATTAACAATCAATCACAAGCTATATCACACATTTTCTGCAATGCTTCAAAGATTCCAATCCAAATATGGTAGCTCCGGTTTGATATGAGTAAAGTTTCAAGTAGCCTAACATTTGAAGTGATAAATTTGGTTTAACTTGCATTATATGAAAAACAAACATACAAAATTCATTGCTAGCAAAAGATGAGTACATATAATAACAAATTTCCACATTTATCTTGTATCATTCCCTCTTCTTTTATTTGACTTAAATGTATCCAAGCCCGGCTTTAGGTGTCACGAACCTCATTCCGGTGAAATTTATCCTACTATTATGTTTGAATGGGAAATTTACATCAAGGTTTGCTACAGTATGTTTCTTCTTTGGGAATGCTTGAGATGAAAGACACTTTGTAGTTCTATTCAAAGGAAGATATATTGCTTTGTTTATATCCTCCACCATTTCAGTATTAGAGTCAAATCTGTTTTTGGAGTTGAAAAACATCTGAAAAACTTTCAAGCATGACAGATGGAATTGTTTGCTAGGCTTAGGCAAATCACATAATCCATCAGTTAGAACAAGTTCAAGAAACTCTTTCTTCTTTTTCTCAACTATTTTTCTCACAAAAGCAATTGAATCTTCAATATCAAATTCAGGGTTGTCTATCAAGTTGACCAAAACAGAATTCAATTTCCCTTCTTCCTTTTCCTTCTGTAGAACCACATGAAAAAACATAACAAGTTAAATCAATATTACAATTTGGTACAAATATTTTCACCCCTTCATAGAGTAGGTCTCTCTTTTTAAAATCCGATTTTGGATCCTTCAATAAGATTTTTGGGTCTAAAGTAATGATGTGACAAGTTTTTTTCACGACATAAAACCTTTTGTATTATAAATCCACCTGGACTAGACGATTCCAAATCAGCAGGTTTTATGTCACGTCAATCAAAAACTTGTTACACCGCCACTTCCAGGCTCAAAAACCCAAGCAAAGGATAAAAAACTAGATTTAAAATTGGGGATTAATCTCATGAACGAGTGAAAATGGAGCACCAATACTACAACTAACTTGAAGCAAGTTTTATTTTTCTTGGTATCTTAACTAATTTACCTGATAACTCTCCACATCATTTAATAAACGACAAATGACCATTAGTAGTTTTGTTATGTGTTCATATGGTGTTAGCCCCAGTTTCTTGGTTGGTAAGCTTGGTTTCAGAAAACATGAGGATGAAAGTACCATGATATGTGAGCCAATTGAAGTCATGCCTGTTTTCAGGTAAGCATCAATGGATGGTTTGTGTCCATTTCTGCTCCATTTTGCCTCTATGAGCCATGAAAGGAAAACTTCATACCACTTCACAAATCAAACACATTTTACAATGTTATTGCTTTGCTATAAAGTTTATGATTAAAATATTCTGAAAACTATATAGATAGAGATTTATAGATAAATTTGGTAATTCATACTAGATCTTTTAAGCTGCCAGAGATATCATCATATGTTCCTTCTTGTTGGAGATATTTTGTAGTAGCTTCACTCACAAGATCATCAAGTGCATCAAATATTACTTTGCTGTGGCTGCTCAGGCCTCTGGCATCCCATCTATTATTTCAAAAAGAAAGAGCTTATATGAAAGAGATTTAACATTTTGAAGAACCACATCTTGAGTGTTTAGACTATTGGTGTGTTTGACTAAACAACTTAATTAAGTAATTGTTTATTATTTCTATTATCAAAGAGAAAAGGTGGTTAAACTTTTTTGTTGTAAGTTGTTTTTATAAATTATTGCGAGAAACTTGAAATAAGTTGAAAATAGTTTATAAACATGTTAGTTATTTTCATAAACACATATCATAAAAAAAATTCTAATAAGATTGAAACAAATTACTCGAAACACAATTTATGAATGCGTGTGCAAGAGATAAAGAAAACAGGCATATCACCGACATAATGAATACATGTTCAATGTCTGCCATATGCCGATATCCGATATGTGTCAATGTTGAACACCAATATGACAATGATACACGTGATTATATATTTACTTCTGTTTTTCAACTTATTAGTGGAGTTGACCTATTCGGTGTATCATGTATGTGTTCGTGTTTCATAGAAAGAAATATGGTACCTTTGAACAGCATCTGTGAGAATTTCTAGTTCATTGAGAGACCCGATTTCGTCGAAGAAATCATCTGCAACTGTGATTATAATTGCACTTTTAGCTACAAGCATCCGTATGTAAGAGTCATGAGGTAGGGTTGTGACAGCAGCAACAGCAAAGTAACAATATGTGGTTTTTTCTCTTCCAAATCCCATGTTACTAACGCCGCATTTTTCAGCCCACCTACATAATCCATCAAGAGTCAAATAGGTATTTTTCAAGTTTCGAAAATAGTAACTTAATTTCTTAATATGGTAAAAAATAATTATTGGAAATTGCATCATACCTATTTAGTTCCTTCAGCTCATTTTTGTACATCAATTGCTTATACTCAAAGTTTAGGGTTGCAAGTTGTAGCAACTCATCCTTATAAAGATATGATACCCTACAAATAGAGATTAGGCTAACCTTTATGTAGAAGGAACTTTGAGTATGCACTATGCACGAATTTGAATTGCATTCATTCAAAATCGCATGCATTCAAGGTACATAAGTGACTTTGGATCAAAATTAAACGGTTTAGATTTCACACTCCATATTTTAGAAAAAATAAATTTCAATCCTACTTTTTTTCTTTATTGTTTGATCTTGGTAGCCATGATGCGTACGTGAATACGTGAATATTGCCTGCATATATACAATTGAAATTTTGAAATTCATATATGCACCATGCGTATACCTATTATATGATGTCTTTCCTTTCCATAGAGCATTAGCCTCTTTTTCTTCTATCCACATTCTGTGTTGCAAATGATCCAGGCGAGCAAACCATGGAAAACTCAACTCGTGCTCTATCTGAAATGCTAACCATGAAAGTCTTTAAATTAAACCTTTATTACTGGATATATCTCATTGCCAAAATATATAGCTATCATTTATTTATATTATCACTATTATTTTTTATTTATAAAATATATTGCTAGTTATTTATTTATTTATTATAATCTATATTTTTTTTGAAGGGTTATTCTAATCTATATATAATTTACCTATTGAATTTTATAATCTTTTTGGAATACGGGTTGAATCATTATAAATTGGGTCAACCTTAATTCGTTGGCTTAAAATATTTTCTTATGCATTTGTTTTTAAAAAATTTATTTGACATTAGAATGTTTACAAAAGAAATTTTGATCTAGAACCTCAAAAAAAAAAAAATTGATCCAGAAAAACATTGAATTATTAAATTTTAAATCAAACTATAAAAGTTATATGCAAAGATTTTAACATGAACATGCATCACATGCATGCACGAAGATCAGTTTAGACAATTTGACCTGTCGTAGTTCTAAGCATCCTTTTCCTGTTGAAACGATCTTCCCAAGTAGCTTCCTAGAAAAAGTTCTAGCTTCCTCAAGTTCATATTCTCCACTGAACATTAGGTTTGAGGCTCTAAACACGTGTAGCATTGCACTTGTGAATTGCTCATAATCTTTCTCAATTTCAGCTCGAATTTCATCATGATTTAGAAACCAACAAAACCGTACTGTATGTATATATAAAACATAAGTTTAGACATCAATTTTTTTCTAATAAGCTACTAAATTGTATTGTTGTATATATTAAACCGTTGTCGTCTGTAATTATAAAAATAATAACACCAATAAAATTAAGATCATACATGGTGATACTTTAAATCCATGTGTCCTCAGGAGCTCAAATGCCAGACTATCTTTCTGAAGCTGCAAAGCATTCATATTTGATACTTTTACCCGTGAATTTTGCTCCTTATTATATTTCCTACAAGTAATTAAATACAATCAATTATGTTATTTACTTTTTTTAGAGGTAATTTTATATCAAACTTTTTTTAGAGGTAATTTTATATCAAACTACTATTTATATTTCACACATGACACACTTTGGGGTTATGTGGGGTTGGGTTGGATGAATGTCTCAAAAATAACCTATGACTAGTATTACACCATGTGTGTCATGTCGGGTTATGTGGGGTTGGGTTGGATGGATGTCCCAAAAAAAGGGGCCCAAAGTGGATTCTTATTATTTCTAGTAAAAATAATGAATTTTATATAATTAAAAATTACGAAAGATGTACTATTTTATTGAAATTTACTAAAAGTGTGTTTGGATGGAGAGTTTAAAAGATGAATGGATATGAGGGTTTACTTTTTATTTTTAAATTACGGACACTATGAAATATTTTTTAAAAAGTTAACATGTTAACTTGATAAATTGTCATACAATATTTCAATCATACTTAATTTATTTTAAAAAAGAATAAATTACACTCTCCTTCCCTGTTATGTTAAAATATACACTCTCTCCCATGAAAAGTAAAATTTATACTCCCCTCCCTTATATGATGTTTGAATTACAACCTCATCCCTTAATAATTAAATATGCACTACACTTTAATCTATTTTAACATAAATACATATGTTTATGATATATATTAATTTTGAACTACAATTTAGGAAAAATTAATTAATTTCTTTATAATTTAAATGTCAATGATAATTAAATTTAAATATTTAGCTATTGATTTTATAATTTAGAGTATAAAATTAACTTTTAAATAACCCTGCTTTATTGTCTTTAGTAATTTTTCACATATTTTAATTTTATTTTGGGTTGTTTCATATTTTTTAATAGAGTTTAAAACTACATAAATTTTTTATGTAAATTCCTATGAATTTCTTATATAAACCTCTATAAATTGGAAAATTTCCTTATATTTTTTTATTATTTGCTTGCAATTTTTTATGTGAACACCTATAAATGTGTTGCAATTTTTTTCTCTCCAGGCTTTGTGTAGCACACGTTTGTTTCTACGGTAGGAATGGTAGTAGATGCACGTGTACTTAAAGCTGAGATTTTAGCTTAAAAAATTCACAACAAAGTGGCATGGTAAACGCATGTCTATCACTGCAAAAGCTAAACCAAACACACCAGTAGTTTAATTTTTAACTTCTAGTCAATTTTGGTTTCAGATTCAAATCTAACGGTTTTTCAATCCACAACATCGTGCACAAGGTATGAAAGATCTAAACCTGACAATAAACTACAAAATTGTGCGTTAGCATTCTAATTTCAAACCTTGGTGCAACTATTCTACTGGTACATCCACTCAAAAATCGTTTGATATCTAAGCAAGCCGATATAGTTAGATTTGCACATATCTAACGATTGTGCAGCAGGTGTACCAAATTGCATTTGCCATTTGGCCCTGATTAAATTTCATTTGTATAGAATAGATTCTCATGTTCACATGGGTTTTACCTATAAACTTGTGCCAAAAATACTTTAATCTCTCCCACAAAGTACTCGCCCAATCCGAACTTCAGTAGTAGGTTAGCAATGCAGAGTTTAATATGATCCTCATCCATTGGATATGCTTGTGGAACTGCAGGATATAGAAAGTATCAATTAATCAACAAGAAGAATACCTACTTATGAACATTTTGATTTATATCTTAATAATATATATAATATAAGGTTATTATGAAAACCTGCTTTTGGGCATCTTTGTGCCAAGGACTGTAAATAGGCAAGGCATTCTTGGTTTCCATAAGCCATGAATGCTTTTGCAGTGGCAGAGGGAGATTGGAACAATGAACCATCTTCACTCAAATTCTTACGTATATCTTTTGCATTTACATATGATGGAGGCAAAGCTTCAAGGTATGACATTAATGGAGGGTAGCAATGAAAATCCCCCACAACTTCCTCCCTACTCATGCAATGAAATGATAGTGTTTTTAGTGGATTTCTTTTATCTAATGTGTTAAATAAATATAAGTATACTTTCCCTCAAAAATAAAATAAAGTACTATAATTAAGTATACTTGTTAAGAAAACTTTTCCGACGGTTGGCAATGTAGGACACGGTGACCCTTGATGACTCTGGGAGTACATCTAAACCCATGATATCATCAGCAAGTTCAATCATAGCAGGCAGAACAATAGCTAACCAAAGAGGGCAATCATCTTTCACTTCATTTAGCAGCTTATCAGCATTTGCATGAATAAACGACCGTCCTACAGATTCAATAAATCATAACCACGTTAATAAAAAAAAGTGAGTTTATTTCGGTTAGTAGGGATATTGCATATTAAATGACTGTGTCCAAATATTTTTGATTTAGTGTTGTGACCATAAAAGACTTTGTTTGTGCCTAAACACTATATATGTCAAAACTTGTATTAGAAAAACATTTATCTGACCTTTATCTACCATTGACTTGCCAGTGTTCCACTTTATGAGTGCAACCATTGAAACAATTGTTGCTGGAAGGCATTCAATTGTGTCACTCTCTCCCCAAAAACCTTCAGGTTTCTGATTGTTGAGCAACCAATCTAAATAATCGTTGAACATAGGTTGAGAAGGATATTTGGAATGAGGTATCATTGCTAACCATGCAGTATCGTAAGTAGAAGGGCATACAAAAGTATAAAGATCAAAATTCGATGAGAATATGTTTTTCTTTATCTTTTGAACCCTACGCTCAATGCATGATAAGGGAAGTTCCATTGGAAATTAAGCAAGGATATAGAAAAATAAAGTTTTGCTTGCTAATCTTTAATTTGATGAGTATTAATATTGTTAAGCAATTATGTCACGTATTTATATTGTTTGTTTGGATGAGTTTTTTCGTCTGTGTGTTGTACGTTGGCATTAGTCAATCAATATTATACAGCAGAAAGTGTTCACACATAAATCATATTGATGTGACATAATATCTGTGTGTTGTACGTTTATTGGCATATGATATGATATGATTGGTTATACTGTGGCCCCGCAAATTACTTTGCATTTCATGAATCATGAGTCAACTCATCAGTCCGTTTTGCTTTATTTGTTTTGCTTAATAAACATAACGACAGATTAGTGAACTATGAACCATTTTCATATTATATACTCTCTCCCTCCAAAATTATAAAAAAAAAAAATAAACACATTTTTTTCCCCAAAATATACATGGTTGAGGAAGTGTGGTTAGGCATAATCTAATGTGATTAACTCAAAATATTTGTGAGTCTAAAGCTTGAACTGAAGAAAGGTGGATAAATGAAGTAAGAGAAGATTGTTTAGACATAGTTCATAAACAAATGGCGAAGATAATATGAGAACCTTAGAGTAAAGATTAAGTCCAATAAATTAAGTTAAATTAAAGAGTACAAAATATGAGTAAATCGAGTATACGATGTTAATGGCCTATGATAAGAATGAAGGCACAAAAAGGATTAAATAATTGAGGATAGGACTAAAACACAAAGACCTAGACTTAGAAGATGGAGGGATTAATAAGTAGAGGTAATACGGGGTAAGGACCTTAAACTAAGACGAATAATAGAATATGTTGTTAGAGGGAAATGTGTAGTAAAAGTGGAGTATGAGATTTGATGGTCAAATTAGACAAGTGTACCAAATTGTTTACTAAGTAATAAAGTGATAAGTAAAGTATTGTATCCATAGAGATTGTTGTTTCCTCTAAACAGCCCGCGTTACTTATTTTTGGTTACAGAGCATAAGGGTTTGAGATTGCAATTTTTATCTGTTTGCAACAGAGCAAGTTACCTATTTTTGGTTACAGAAAAGTAAGCAGTTGTTAGGACTCTTTGAATTCCCCTTATTTATTTTGTTGGATATTAAAGAACAGTCGTGTCGCGTTTAGTTATCTTAAGTAGACTATACAAGCGATGAGGCCGTTGGGACATTCTAACCTAGTCGGTTGTCAAGTTGCACCTGTTGATCACGCGGTGATCCTTACGTGTGGGGTCTATACTATCTAGGTTGATTTAGGTTTATCCCTCTGATGACTAATTGCACTTGTTGGTCCACACTAAGGTTAGACACGTGCTACAACATATGGTTATTTATCCTATAGGATTCCGCCATTTTTAGTGTGGGGGTCTTGCTAATTCAAAGGTAATTGAAACATAAACTTAAATTGGTGTTCCTAGGTTTCCAAAGGCAATGAAGGCCTATGAATCTTAGGACACTCATAGCACACTCTCATTCCCCCTGAATAGTTTTACAAACGAGCAGCCCTATCAGCGTCTACCTTACCTAGATATCAAGGGCAATGGTCTTATACTAGGTTTATTCACCTTGGTGCTTGTTTCCCTAATTACTACACTAGCTACTTCCTAGGTTCATCAGATATTACTCAATATTAGTAATGTTACCTCCTAAGTACTCACTACTAGGGACAACTTGCTTTCGATATCTTTCCTCTAGTTTACTAATCAATTATTTCCTAGACATGTAGTTATTAGTATAAGGATATAAATATCAAGATATAAGTATCCAAATAGTAATACACTACAAGAAACATTGCCATTTGCCAGGACTTTAACACAGGGCCTTAAACCCCTGTCAAAAAAACGAGGGGTTAAACTAGGGGTGCCCCTCACAAATGGCAATTCAAAATGGCGCGCATGCATGGCAATAAACCAGGGGTATAGCCCTGGCAAATTTCATGTGGCCTTGGCATATTTTTAGGCGCCATTTTCAAATTCAAAGGAGAATTGAATGCACGTGGTTTGGCAAAGATTTGGTACAGTTTGACAAGGCAAAACCGAGGTATTGACCCTCGCTTTTGCAATTGCTCAGATGACAAGACTAAAGTTGGAGAATCTCTATGCTTTTGGCTTCTTTTTTTACCGTTTGGCAGGATAATCTATAGCCTAGGATTAGATGTGGCAGCGAGGGGCTACCCCTGGTTTTTTCCTTGGCATTATTTCCCTTATATATTTGGTTCTCACGTAAACAGAAATGATATTTGTACAACCAACACTTGGTAATATTTTAGGAGAATGCACAACACTTCCTCTTCTTCATTTTTATCATAGAATCAATTATTCTCCACCTCTATCAAAAGTTTATTAATTTGGTAAAAAAAACTCTCCACTTATTATATTTATATGTTACTATTTTTTACTATCTATCAACTTATTTGATTTTTCTATGGTATTTGCACATATAGTTAATCTATCTGCCTCCTCATCCGATTCCAGATCTTGACAAAAAATGTATAATCCATTTTTTTAAATTTAGAATTGATATATATTCTAAAAATATATATAGCATTTTTTTTAATTATTTTAGAAAACTGTTTATTTACTAAAACAGTTTATATAAAACGTTTCTTTTAATTTGTGTAGTAAAAGTCTGATTTTTTTTTTACAAGTAAAATTGTTTGTTAAATTAAATCAGTTTTTTTAAAATTATTATTTTTATAAATCGTAAAACTGTTTTTTAAATAAAAATATTTGATAAAAAAATAATATACTAAAAAGGTTTATTGTTGGAAACAGTTTTTAAAAATAGTGTATTCAAAATCAGTTTTTTTATTTTAAATTAAAACTATGTTAAAATTAATTTTTATAAAAAAAATAAAGCTGTTTTATTAATAAATTAAAAACTGTTTTTAAATTTAAACAAATTATAAAAAAAAAACAATACACTAATAAAGCATTTTATTCAAAATAATAATTATATGTTTGTGAGTAAAAATTTTATTTGCGTGTAAAATCGTTCGTTTATGTTTGCGCGTAAAATTGTTATTTGCGAGTAAAATTGTTATTTGTTGTTTGTGCGTAAAATTATATGTGTGCATGTAAAATTGTTAGTTGTGAGTAAAATTGTTATTTGTTGTTTGCGTGTAAAATTATATGTTTGCGCGTAAATTAAAATGATTTTTAAAATAATTAATTATATTTAAAAAACAATTAAAAAAAACGATTTTTTATTATTATTTTAAATAAACTTTATTAATTAAAATGATTTTAAAAGAATTAATTATATTCTAAAAATCAATTTTGAAAAAAGTACAATTTTTTTATTAATTTAAATACATTTTATTAATTAAAATTATTTTAAAAACATTTTATTAATTATTAAAAAACCGGTTTATAAAATAAAACCTTTTTTTTAAAAAAATTAACATACGATTTTCCGGGGGTTAAATCCCTCGCAAAGGCCTTGGTATAAGATAACTTGTTGATTTGACATTTCGTCAGTCAGCAGTCAAGTCGGAGTAGACTACATAGTTCAGAGTAGACTACACAGTTGCAGAAAAAAGTGAAGGAATATGTTAGTGGTTATGACAGGGAAAAAGCAAGGACATATGCTAGGGGTTTAGCCCCTCGTTTCTTTCCTAGGGGTGTAACCCCTCACAAAATGTTAGCGACAGGCTGTTTTGCCATGGTTTCCGCCCCTGACAAATTCCCTCACAAACGTCTCTTTTCACAGGGATTCTGTCCTTTTCTCAGGGATTTTGACCCTGGAAAAATGCAATGTTTCTTGTAGTGATAACAATATTAATCATTGTCACAACCTAAGTATCTAATCTAGGGTTGCACTTTGCCAGATTAAATTAATTCTAATAAAACTTAATAGTGAACAGAAAATAAACTAAAATAAAACGACATTAAATTAAATAATTATTCAACAAAAATATACAGAGGTTCATCTTAGAACCCTAACCTATAGATATCTAGTTACACATGATAACTAAGACAAAAATACTAAATGATAAAAACATACCCTAGAAAAGATAGGAGAAGATAGAAGTGCTCCAGTTCTGAATGAGAAATTATGAATGAGGAAGGCGGTATTTATAGGGAAAGTTTTCACCTAACTTGGGCTAAAATCATGCGCTTCCAGGGGTGAAAAAGTCTTGAAAAGTGACTTTTCTCGCAAGTCACAAGGCGCATAGCGCCTGAGGTCATGCGCCAAGCGCATGTGCCTAGGACTTTGAGGCGCCTTGCGCCTACAAGCATACGCCAGGCGCTTTAGTATATCACTTTGGGGTGTCTCGCGCCTCCTGTTGTGCGTCGGGCGCTTTAGTGCATTACTTTCATGTTTTTCTGTATTCTTCGCATGTTGAGGTGTTTTCTTCATAGTTAAGTTGTCTTGGAACTTGGGAACAAAATTCCTTCCTTTGTAAAGTCTTCTGAGGCCTCTTGAATATTCATTCTTCATCTTCCCAAGGCCTAATAATCTTCGGAGGTCTTGCTTTGCCTGACTTAATCGATTTCTTCGTGAATTACTTCAAGAACCCCCTAAAAAACTGCTATGTTTTGGGAAGAATAAAATTACATACTCAAATATAGAAAATATTACAAATGTCCCGAAAATCATAGGCAATTGATCTAATACTCCTCTAGTTTGTTGGTAAAACCTACTAAAATAGACTGAAAAACATGCTAAGAATAAGGTAATATGACATGTCATTAGGATTCTATACGCAACGAAAAATGACATTTATTGCCGTATCAAGATAAGTGATGGCGAAATACTATTGGCTATATGACAATGATAAATGAGTTAATAAACGATGTTTAAAAATGACAAGTAATGATAGGTAATGATGCGTTAAGGATGAGGAAAGTATAGGACTAAGAGGACCAAGTAATATGGTGATATTGGCTATGAGAGTGGATAACGTTAAAGGTAATTAACGATAGGGAGTAACGGACGATGATAGGAGTAGACATGGAGACCAAGTAAACAATGATGATAAACATAATTCCCATAAAAAAACGGTAACATGCTTATGGGAGTTGTTCGATTTAAGAGTAACAGAACTAATGTGAACGTTGAATGCAAGAATGCTAGAGACGAACTAAGGAGAGATGTGAGAAGTGAAGTAAGATAGTATATGAAGAAATCTTACACCCTTAATTAATAATGAGTCCTTGTTGATAGTTAGGATAGAGTGTCTAGAGAGCTTAGAATGGATGAGAAGGAAGAGCATGCTCGTACGAAGAACAACAAAATAAAATAGAGGGGTTTCGACGTAGAAATAAGTCGTGTTTATGAATTGGATTAATTAAAGAGATAAGGTAGTGATATAAACGTCTTTATAGGGGGTAATGATGAAGAATTTATGATTGTAATAATAGTGATGAGGAGTATTGACATATACATATATATAAATACATAAGATGAGAAAAGATCATGTCAATTTTATGATAAACAATGAGAAATGGTGGTGTCTATTTTATAATGATGACAAGAATGATGATGTCTATTATATATTTATGGTGAGAATGATTATGTTTATTTCATATTGATGATGAGAATGATGATGTTTATATTGATGATGTCTGCTTATAATGATGATATGTTTTGTCTTGATGTTGTGGATAACAGGGAGAGTTTCATTATGATGTGAATTGTTGATGATGTGAAGATATATATTACTTGAATAAGTATGTCTCCATGCATGCATATAGAGTTGTGTTTAGGAAAATGAAGATGAATGAATGTTCAGTAACACATCTTTGAATGTTCAGTAACACATCTTATTGTTGATGGCAGTCTTATTGAAGGTGTCAATCCGGTTCGTAATGCGGTGTATAATTATTTTTCCAATCATTTTATGGCTACTGAAACGGTGCGGCCTTGTGTGGACGGATTGGTGTTTTGTCGTATTAACCATGGTGAAGGTGTGAACCTGGTGCGCCCTTTCACTATTGATAAGGTGAAGGCGGCGGTGTGAGATTGTGATAGTTATAAAAGTCCAGGCCCTGACGGAATTAATTTTGGATTTATCAAAGAATTTTGGTCGGAGATTAATGGTGATGTTTTGCGCTTTATTAGTGATTTTCACAGGAATGGTAAGCTAACTAAGGGGATCAATAGTACGTTTATAGTTGTGATTCCGAAAGTGGAGAGCCCACAGAAACTCAATGATTTTAGACCAATCTCCTTGGTGGGAAGTTTGTATAAAATTTTGGCTAAACTTCTTGCGAATCGGTTAAGCAGGGTAATAGGGAAGGTGGTGTCAGAGACACAAACTGCTTTTGTTCATGATAGACAAATTATGGATGGTCTCCTTATAGCTAATGAGGCGGTGGATGAAGCTAGAAAATTGAAAAAGGAATTGATGTTATTTAAGGTCGATTTTGAAAAAGCATACGATTTGATTAATTGGATTTATTTGGAAACCGTTATGTCTCAAATAGGTTTTCCAACACTTTGGAGGAAGTGGAAGAAGGAATGTATAGGTACGGCATCAGCATCCATGCTTGTCAATGGCAGCCCCACGGCGGAGTTCCCTTTAAAGCGTGGGTTGAGACAAGGTGACCCATTATCACCTTTTCTTTTCCTTTTGGTGGCGGAGGGTCTTAATGTGTTGATGAAGGCGGTAGTTGATTCCAATCTGTTTACTGGTTACAAATTTGGGGCGCATGACGGTTTGTCTGTATCTCATTTATAGTTCGCTTATGATACCTTGCTGCTGGGGGGAAAAAGTTGGGTGAATGTTCGTGCTTTACGGGCTGTTTTGGTTCTTTTTGAAAGTGTGTCAGGTTTAAAGGTGAATTTTCATAAAAGCATGTTGTCGGGGATTAATATCAGTGACTCTTGGTTGGAGGCAGCAACTACTGCTTTGAATTGTAAGGTGGGGAGGATGCCCTTTTATGTGTTTGGGCCTTCATGTTGGAGGGGATTCTAGGAGGTTGTCTTTTTGGGATCATGTTGTTGCCCGTATTGAGAGTAGATTGTCGATGTGGAAGAACATATTTTTGTCGTTTGGTGGCCGCCTGGTTCTCATTAAGTCTGTCCTATCTTCTCTTCCTGTTTATGCTCTTTCCTTCTTCAGAGCCCCCGCAGATCTAATCTCTTCTATTGAATCTTTTCTTAATAATTTTTTTTGGGGTGGGGGGGAGTGAGGATCATAGGAAAATCTCCTGGATTAGCTGGAACATTATTTGTGGTTGTAAGGAGGAGGGTGGTTTGGGGGTGAGGAGGATGTGTAAATTTAATGTGGCACTCTTAGGTAAATGGTGTTGGAGGATGCTATTTGATAAGGAGGGGTTGTGGTATAGGGTGTTGGTAGCTTGTTATGGCGAGGAGGATGGTTTTTTTTAAGGATGGGGGGGATCTTCAATTTGGTGGAGGGAGATTGCCCGTGTGTGCGATGGTGGGGGAGGGGTAGGAGGAAGCTGGTTTAGAGACAGTGTTACTAAAACTGTGGGGAACGGGAAAAGTACATTCTTTTGGACTGACCCGTGGATTGGTGGTGTGGCGTTAGCGGTGCGATTTAGACGATTGTTTGAGTTAAGTGTCAATAAATATTGCACGGTGGAGGATATGTTTGGCTTGGGTTGGGGGGAAGAGGGAGGTGCGTGGCAGTGGAGAATGAGGTTGTGGGATCGGGAGGAGGAGTTAGTGGGGGAGTGTAGGCTTTTGTTGGCTAATGTTGTTTTGCAGGTAAAGACCCCTGATTGTTGGCGGTGGCGACATGATAATACAAGATGTTATTCTGTTCGTTCTGCTTATGATTTGATGACTTCAGATCATATTGACACAGTAGACGCGACAACAGACATGATATGGCACAAACATGTTTCGTTAAAGGTGTTTATCCTTGCTTGACGGCTTTTTCGAAATTGATTACCAACAAAGGCGAATTTGGGGGCTCGTGGTATTCTTGCTCCAAATGCGCATTGGTGTGTCTCTGGATGTGGGGAAGTGGAGACTTCACAACATTTATTTGTTTCCTGCCCTATATTCGGAGAGTTATGGCATCAGGTTCGTGCTTGGATCGGGGTTGATGGTGCCGATCCGTTTGACACTGTTGATCATTTTGTTCAGTTTTCCTATTTAGCAGGTGGGACGGCTGCTAAGCGTTCTTTTATGCAGCTTTTGTGTGTTTGGGTGTTGTGGTTTGAACGTAATAATAGACATTTTAACAACACTGAAAGTTCTATTGCTCAGTTGGTTGAAAAGGTTCAGGTTCATTCTTACTGGTGGCTGAAAGCAGCTAATGTTGTTCATGTGTTAGGGGTTAATAATTGGTTAGCTTGCCCTTTAAATTGCTTGGATATAGGCTAATGTTCTTGTTGTTGATCGAACTCCTATTGTAACTTTGGTCTCTTCTTTTAGCACGTCTTGTGCGGAAGATGCGACGCTTTTGTTGTGTGTGTATATATATATATATATATATATATATATATATATATATATATATATATATATATATCTTTCGTCTAACATAAATTCAAATGAAAATGTATTTCACAACTGTCTTGAATTAAAACGTCAAAACAGAATTCGTAACAAAAAATCTCTGTATATATTAATTTAGAGTCATGATAACTTGTGTCTTAATGACACATGTTAAGAAACCCAAAAATAAAACATTTTGTTCTACTTTTGACTCGTTAACTTGTGTCTTAATTAAGGGCACAAATTAGCTTTCCCATATACTTATTATACTATATACCTTGTATTTTTTTTAAGATACGTACCTTGTTTTTTTATTTTTTTTTGACTAAAAAGATATGTACCTTGTTGTATGTTGTTTCTTGTCAAATAAAGTTTTTAATTTTTTTT
>Ga0228711_1004915_pt1 | contig 20403 bp, 16 predicted proteins | sample MedpolnodulmetaG_2_FD_177996 | JGI IMG/M metagenome (GOLD analysis project Ga0228711, IMG submission 177996) | Root nodule microbial communities from Medicago polymorpha collected in Santa Monica, California, United States - brown nodules | ecosystem: Host-associated > Plants > Roots > Nodule... | reverse complement strand
TTTTTTGATAAAAAACTTCTTGCGGTTTTAATTTTAAAAAACATTTTTATGTATCATATAACATGACAAAAAAATAGTTTTGAACTATTCTCTAATCTAATCATGTGTTTAGTTTTTTTAAGAAGCCAAATTAGCCCACTCAAATTTGGCACCGGGAGAATCAGACCTGAGACCTTGAGAGGAGCACACTCCAAGGTCTCAAGTCAACACCACCAGGCCAACTCAAGCGGGCTTAATCATGCTTCACTCTAATTCAGTTTTTAAAGTACTATCTTGTAATGTAATTTTCTTATGCTACTTCACTCATAACAGGTAGCTGTTATTGCACCAAATATTCCAGCTCTCTATGAAGCTCATTTTGGGATTCCAATGGCAGGGGCAGTGATAAACCCTGTGAATATTAGGCTAAATGCATTCACAATAGCTTTTCTTCTTGGACATTGCACTGCATCAGTTGTAATTGTGGATCAAGAGTTCTTTTCATTGGCAGAAGAAGCATTGAAAATATGGTCTGACAAAGCCAAAACATTCAAGCCTCCGATTTTAATTGTCATCGGCGATGAGAACTGTGACCCTAATTCACTTAAATATGCGTTGAGCAAAGGAGCCATTGAATATGAGGACTTTCTTCGAAGCGGTGATCCTGAATACGATTGGAAACCACCAGAGGATGAGTGGCAGAGCATTGCTTTGGGTTACACGTCTGGGACCACTGCTAGTCCGAAAGGTGTGGTTTTGCATCACCGTGGAGCGTATCTTATGTCTCTTAGTGGCGCACTTATTTGGGGAATGAATGAAGGAGCTGTATATCTTTGGACTCTACCCATGTTTCATTGCAATGGTTGGTGCTATACTTGGACACTTGCAGCTCTCTTTGGCACAAACATATGCCTCCGCCAGGTAAAACTAATGTCTGATGGGATTGGTTTCTTTTCCTATGCGTTTATTTGAACGCTTTAAACAAATAGTTGTTGACTTGTTATGCTTATCCACGGCGTAGCAAAATTTGATCAAACTACTATTGATTCATGATGCATGATTTAATACAAAGTGTTGTTAAATAGTTGTTGTAGCGTAGTAGAATTTGAAATGTGATATTGATTCGAACAAATCGCTATTTTCTGGGATGTGATTGACAACATTGATACCTAATGCATTGATTAATATAATATTCTGTATAAGTCTTGTTGATGATTTGTAATATTAGCTTCAAGTTTGATGCTATCATTAATGCTAATGCAATTTCTTGAATGTCTCTCATGAACAAATGATTGGGGTCCGTTTTAAGACAAATTGTAGCACGATTCAAACATACACTTATGATACTTTTGACCAGGATTAATCCTGTCATCTTTAGGCAGTTTGTTGTTGGTTAACTAGCAATAACATGCTCTTTTGTTAACTAATATTGTTGTCTACTTTGTTGAGAGTTGTTTTCTTTAATAACTAGTTTGCTTATATCTACCCTCAATCAAATTTTCTTGATGTTTTTATGCAGGTATCAGCAAAAGCAGTATATGAAGCCATTGCTAAGTACAAAGTGACTCATTTTTGTGCAGCACCAGTGGTGCTTAACTCAATAATTAATGCTCCGTCTGAGGAAACCATACTTCCTCTACCTCATGTTGTACATGTGAATACTGCTGGTGCTGCTCCTCCTCCTTCTGTTATTTCCGGCATGTCTGAACGAGGATTTCGTGTCACACACACTTATGGTCTTTCAGAAACCTATGGCCCGTCCGTCTATTGTGCCTGGAAACCAGAGTGGGACTCACTTCCACCAGAATCCCGTTCCCGGCTCCATGCAAGACAAGGGGTTAAGTACATTGCCTTGGAAGGCTTGGATGTTGTGAACACAAAAACTATGCAACCTGTACCTGCTGATGGTAAAACTGTTGGCGAAATCGTGATGCGTGGTAATGCTGTCATGAAAGGCTACTTAAAGAACCCTAAAGCTAACGAAGAGAGCTTTGCAAATGGATGGTATCATTCTGGTGATCTTGCGGTCAAGCATCCAGATGGATATATAGAAATTAAAGACAGATCAAAGGACATCATCATCTCAGGTGCTGAAAATATCAGCAGTGTAGAGGTAGAGAATGTTCTGTACTCGCATCCTGCAATACTTGAGACATCCGTGGTCGCTAGACCAGATGAGAAATGGGGTGAGTCTCCGTGTGCGTTTGTGACATTAAAGCCAGGAGTGGATAGTAGTAACGAACAGCGTCTAGTCGAGGATATACTGAAGTTCTGTAGGGCTAAGATGCCGACTTACTGGGTACCGAAATCGGTTGTCTTTGGACTGTTACCTAAGACAGCTACTGGGAAGGTACAGAAACATCTGCTGAGGGCTAAGGCAAAGGAGATGGGGCCTCTCAAGATGAGCAAGTTGTAATCATATTAGAGTGATAATGTCGATAAAAGCTACTTATTCTTGCTGGTATGTGATGTGCTATTAGAATTGTAATAATCAGTAAGAATTGTTATTCTATAGTAATAAAAGCTTTTAGCTGTTCTTAAAAGCAGCTCAACGTTTTTATCCCATTATGCAATTTGGATACGTACCTTTCAGTTCACAGTAATACATTTCAGAAAATACTCCTTGATTGATACAAAAACTTTTTAATGAGTTGTAAAAATTGTTATGAATATTTGAATGTAGAATAAAAAAAGGCGTGCCATTGTTTGTCTTTAAAATATTATTTTTTTTATATGGGATTTTTCATAATTAGGTATTTAGGTTCAAGGAGGGTTGTCTTAAACCCTTATCATGAGTAATAGAAAAAGTTCACCCCATTCTTATCTATTACGTGGGTTTTAAAAAATGAAAAGGTTACTGGTCAACTATATGGATAAAATAGAAGATTAACTTGTCTCTGAGTTCTAAATTTCCATTGTTGATAAGTGTAGTTCTCCTTTTTATTTCACTGTGTATAAGCCTCAAGAAACAAATGAACTAACAAAAACTAAAATAATGGGCTAAAACTCCATCAATATCCAAATCAACATTCAAAAGAAAGGAATGGGCATTATTAACTCTTGTTAGGTGAAAAACACTTTAACAAAACATAAAGCAGATAGAAACAAACGATATTATTACAAGAGAGAGATAGAAACAATAATGTAGTTCAATGTTCGTAGAAGATGGGTATGAGATTCATCTCCCTCAGCTTCATCACCCAGAATTTCACACTATTAAACGTCTCAGCATACTCAAAAAACTCATAATTTTTACTCTTATTCATACTAGATACAAGTTGAAACTCAAATCGAAAAACTGGCACCAAGGCTTCAAAACAAGCAATTTCCTCCAATTTGGTCTTATGAAGTCCATACTCCTCCACAATTTGATCCCAAACCTCACCCTTATCACGCATAAACTGCACCAAATCAAACTCTTCCTTTTCATCCAACTCCACAAACTTAACAGCAAAAGTCTTACAAAGCACCTTCCACATACTCTTCCATGTGAAAACGTCACCATTTGTGCAATTAAACGCCTGGTTCTTAGCCTTCTTTGTAACTGCAGCCCACACATGTTGCTTTGCCAGCACACGAGCATCCGTCATATCACAGAAATGCTCCCAAGTGTACCTATTTCCTGGATAACGAAACGGTAATCCTACCTGGCGACATATGGCAGCGTATGTCGCTAGTACCATCAGCGTGTTGTATGCACTTCTTGGCGAAGCACCTATTATGATAGATGAACGATGTATTGAGTATGTAATCGAAGGTGCATAGGATTTAACGAGATCCTCAAGCGCGTAATAGAAATTTGGATAAGAGAGTCGAGGCATATTCTCTTCGAAAGGTGGTTCGTGGCAGATAAGTTTGGTCGACTGAACCGGGTCATGCACTGGACCCAAGTAATGTCTGGTTCCTGTTTGCACTGTTATATGGGTGAGAGGCGAAGACGGATAAGATTTGAGGACGACGAGAACGTTAAGAAGCATGGATTTGTTAACGGTGATTTTAACTTCTTCGTCTGCTACAAGCTGGAATGTGACCCAAAATAGGTGGGTGACTTCGTTAGCTATAGGTAATAGCTTGGCGCGTGTGTCAGCTGAGTTAACTGCGTCGAAGGTTATGAAGCTGTCGAGGATGGAAGAAGGGAACCATTCGTCGGGGGAATGGCGAGCTGCGCCGTAAACTTTCCATGGACCTCCGAGACAATCAGGCTGCTTCAAGGCTTTGGCTAAGCTTAGGCCAGCCATTCCCGTTACTCCAACTACTAGTGCTACGGGACTTTGATGCGCCATATATCACAGTCACGGTAAATTAATGGAACCTTTGATGGCAGTGTATTGACTGGTGTGACTAGTGATGTTACACTACAATTAATTATATCTAGAAAAAGAAGCATGTGAATTGATATACTAATAGATAAGCTTTGATGTTTCTTTATATAGAAAAGCTCTGGGAGTTTCTTTCACTGTTGACATTGTCGTAACATGGCCACATGTTTCTTACCAACCGAGCATAGCCATATGAGAACAATTTATGCCCTAAAGTGTGCATCAATGTGTAGAAAGAATTTTTAATATTGAAACCAAGCAAAGCAGTGTTGGCAGCGAAGTGTTGTTTTATCTAGAGAGAAGGAACGAAACGCTACAGCTACTTACTAATTTACTACGATGATCGAATTTTCTCTGCATTTTTACTTTCTTTCCTTTGTTTATATTTCAAATTTCGAATGCATGTTTCTTGTTTCAAAAATTAAGATGTGTGACTTTGAACCTATCAACTAAGAATTCAACAAGGATCTAAATTTTGTCATAGATTGATCATCGAGCTTATTTGTTGGAGTGATAAAATTTGATGTCAACAATTTGTTGATGACATAAATATTATGAGAAGTCCCGAAAAGCTTTTGAAAGTTAGGAGGGTGTATTGAATTAAGATTTTACGGGATTTTAAAAGACTTATTTATTATAAAAAAGTCTTGTGGTATTTCATTAAGACACTTTTCAATTTTAAAAAAGTCTTTTGATATTCGATCAAGACTCTTTGTCATTTAAAAAAAGTCTTGTGGTATTCAATCAATACTCTTCATCACTTAAAAAGAGTCTTGCGGTATTCAAAATCATTCAAATTTCTAAAGATTGTTTAATAAATTGGATTTTAAGGGATTTTCTAGTGAAATTTTAGCATGAAAAAGCCTCTCATAAAAACATGAGATTTCTTATGATTATTTTTCTTTTAAGATTTTTTTTATCTCTCTCCTATATTCATCTCTCTCTCTCTCTCTCTCTTTCTTCTATCTCTCTCCCCTCCCTCCCTCTCTCCTCTCTCTCTCTCTCTCTCCCCTCTCTCTATCTTTCTCTCTATCTCTCCCTCCTTTCTCTAATATTCTTGTTAAAAAAAAAGTTTGTATTGAGAATATTGTAAAAGGTTATAATCATTTCTTTTCCAATGAATACTTAAAATTCATAAAATCTTTTGAAACCTTATAAAATCCATAAAATCTTTTCAAATCTTATGATGTAAATCCGTTGAAATCCATTAAAATCATGAAAGTCATTAAAATCATGCAAAGTCTTTTAAAATGCTTAAGACTTTTTTAAACAAAATTTGTCCTTTAAAATCCTAATCCAATACACCCCCCTTAATGTTTTAGAGAAAATAAACTGAGATAAAATACGTAGAATAGGTAAAGACTTATTTTAAATATATATGGATATATCACATTTGTTGTTAACGCCAATGATTGTAAAGTGAGAATAGGTGAACAATGATTGTTGAGAACTTGAGAAAAAGAGGAAGAACTAATTTGTCATGAAGTATTATATTCTAGCTCGGTTGGATACAATAATATATTTTTCTAATTATACATGCTATAGTAAATTATTATTATTTGTGAGATTATTTTCAAGCATGTTTTTTTATTTTATTTATATATGCAGGCTATTTGTCTAATTCTCATAATGATAAATAAAAACAAGCTATTTGTTTATATGAGGTTGTAAAACCCTTTCATGGAGACTCATGTAATACACCATAACAACAGTGCCTTCAAATTGTGGGAAAGTTTCAGATTAGGGAATTAAAAAAATGTGTTTGGTTGAGGTGAACGATTTAACACATACAATAGACTTGCACGCAACAACCATTTATAAAGATAATTATGTATGTATTGTTCAATTAAAAGAGGAATATATTAAAGAAGATCGAACAAAAACAAATTTCTCTAAAAAAAGATTCACGCATAATCTTGTTGGACTAAGACACTTGTTCTTCCTCCTGGTTACTTTTACCCTATATACACTACAAAATATAATGATATCATTGGAAAAAATGGTTTTGATTCATTGGTCAAGTACAATGACCAAGGACAGCGGTTCGGGTTTCATGGCTACTGGGACGGGCCATACCAGGCGGTCATGTATACAGAGTCTTTGCTTTCACTCCCTAACAATGATCAAGTTTAAGAACTTGAAGAATGAGGTTTTGAAATATTCTCCTTCACCATTTTCTTGAAATTATGTACTCTTGGGTGGCTGCATTTGTATGTTAGTATGTGTTCGACTGCATTTGTAACATGAGCTGTGGAATAATTTAACAAAACTGAAAGTTTTGATACTATTCAATGAGTAAAGCTAACCAAAACAACACACACACACTACTTTTTTTGTTAAAATGTAACGCATCTGCATGTCCTTTTCTCTGCTTATGTTTGCAACGTGGTATATCTATAAGAAATGCTACTAGGAAGCATTCTTTTAAAGCATAAACTTCTATAGTTGGGTGTATAATGTATACTTTTATACTACTAGAGAAAACAGTGAGTGACCTTTATACCTATGTTTGGGTTGATTTGTCATATTTTATTTTTCTATCCCTTTATTCTATTAATTCCTAACTTGTTACATCCCTTTCTTTTGTCACTTCCTCTGATTTGATACTCTGATGAATGCGAATGATCCATTATCAGTCATCTTACATGTGTTGTGCACCCATCTTAGTTTAACCACTACACAAACAAAATCATGTATTACCTTCTTGTAGCTTACACTAGAAGTCTAGAACACTAACAATTTTCTCACACCACAACTAACTGATCAGTTTAATTTATATAAATTCTGATAAGGTTCGTGATAGCAGTGTGTTAGACACTGCAGAGGTAGAAGTAATGACTTATGACTCATGAGCAGGGCTGAATAGGCATCCTTCTGCATGGATGAGGGACTGTTTCATACTAGATAAGAATTAGCATAATAAGAAAGAAGCATCTGTTCGGAATATGCTCATTACAAATATCGACAGTTTTGTTTGTGTGATTTGCTGTTATTTATGCATTTGTAACTGGATAGAGTTCTAAATGTATGTTGTTGTCACCGCCTGAAATTGTTTTATATGATAATAAGGTAAATTAGTCTGATGAGTTTATGCATATTGAAGGAAAAAGGTTTTGTTCTCTAATTTCAGTGGACTCTATTAACTTTGGCCCTTGCCATTTCTCTGTTTCAAACCAGGAAAATTTCAAAATCTCAACTATGTCCTTTACTCTCTTTATATCCAGTCTTGATAGGATTTCTTTTCAGAATTATTAGCACCAGTTTGGTCAGTACCAAACATGCTAGGAGAGTTCGAACTTGAGTTCATATGTTTTATTTGTTTACTATGTTTACAGTTTTCAATTCTTGTGAGAAGTAAAAGTTAGTTTATAAATATAAAATTGATTTTGATTATTATTTGATATATTTGATGTTCTTGAGATTTCAACTCAAGTTAGGATTTGATGTTTCCATTTCCGTGTAGAGAAAATAGTTTTTGTGTAAACTCAGTTTTCAACTCCCTTTTGCCTATTTTGTAATCAACCATAATTATATTTTTTTAACATTTAAATCTTTTAATTTTATAAAAAGTTACACTTGAATAGAAGACACACGGGCAACAAGCTGCACCACTAGACTTTTTTGGATGGCAAAATCAAGCCTCGTAAACTCAACATTCATGGACCTAGGAGACATGACATTGTTATGCATGACCTTTTAAACTATATGTAGAAGGTCATCAACCTCAGGTGTTACGAAACCAAAAAGGTCAAAAGCAAATGATATAAATCACTTTTAACTTGCATCGATTTTACAAAATCAACTTCTTTCATTGTATTTTTTCTATTTAACTATTCATTGTATGTTTAATATAATGTACTATTCAATTAAATATTACACACTATTTGTTTGATCTTTTATAATTCCTTCATATACATTTTGATCTACTTGTTGATTGATTCTTATTGTTACATCGATGCTAACGGTACAAGGGTGAGATTAACGAAATCACGACGACACCATGAATTTGTTGAAGCTGCAAAATGTAATATTTTGCTAAAATCATGGAGTACATTGTGATATTGTCCAACTCACCGAGAAATGTAGCTTTTGCTAAAATCACCAGGTCCTTTATTGGCATAGTTTGGATTACTTATATTTGAAAGTTATGTTTTTGCTATAAGAACTCCAAAACATGACTTACATAAATGGACAGACATCTTTATGTAGTTAGGTTCACACAAGTTTTAGTTATATGCATCAATTTTGTTGTTTAATTTATATCATCAATCTACTGTAAACATGTTGTGACTTTTTGCATGAGTTACTTTTTCTTTCACAAATTGTTTTTAGGAGGATTTGGGAACAGGGTACCTTGTCTGCCCTCTAGGCTCTCCTGAGAAAAATGGTGTGGACAAAGACGAAGGTGAGGAAGATGTAGGCGACAATGAGAAGGCAGTGGTTCCACTAGATCACCCTTGGTCCATTCTTTGCTGCTATATGTCAACAGAGTTACTAGTCAACTATCAACTTTATGTCAACATATCCCCATTTGTCCTTTAAACACATTCCAGAGAAGTCATACTCTGGAAAATTGTAACAGAGATTAAACGATTGACTGAACAATTGTTAGAATAAATTAATGGAAATGATCAGGAAATAAGGAGCATAATCTCCTCCCTTTTTGATAAAGTTTTTTTCCACCTCTTGGAATAACAAGCATTGGAAATATTTAATGTTAATTTGACATAAAACTGTCTGAAAAATTTGGGAGGCGAGAAATGGTATTATCCCGTGGAGGCGACTTCTTGTTAAGGTGGTGGGTGACATGTTTGTATTGTTCATATCATTTTTGTAATTTGGTGAGTCGAATACCCAATATACTTTTGTATAATTGATGAGTCAAATCTGAATTGTGCGTCTCTCATATTCATATGTAATAATATTCATTTTCTTAGCACACTTGAATTACATGTATTAACAAAAAATAGTAATACTAGTACCCCAGTCGAAGATCAAATCATCTAATTTATGGATTATAAGAAAAAGAGAAATGTTAACGAGTGTTCTAAATGCACTCTTTAACAACCTTAATTAGTAAGTTTTTATAGAAATCAATGAATTGAATGCATTGAGAATTGAACAATTTAACATTTTCGATAAATATTTTTTTAATTAAGAGTCTTTAGGCCACTCAATAGCAAGATCATTGTTATTAACATTTTTTACATTAGCCTCAAATAAACACTTTTTTTTTTCCTTCAAAGAAAATAAAACTTTTTACACTGCACGAAAGGAAATAATAAAACAAACAATATTATTTGACGAAATTAAAGAAGATAAAAATTACGATAATGCAATTAGTGTTGGTAGGAGGGGATAAGTTTCATCTCCCTCAGCTTAGCCACCCAGAGTTTGATACTCTTAAACGTATCAGCATACTCCAAAAACCCATAATCTTTACTCTTGTTCATACTAGATACATGTTGAAACTCAAACCGTACAACTGGCACCATGGCTTCAAAGCAAGCAATTTCCTTCAACTTGGTCTTAAGAAGCCCATATTTCTGTACAATCAAGTCCCAAACCTCACCCTTGTCACGCATCAACTCAACGATATCAAACTCTTCCTTATCATCCAGCTCAACAAACTCAACATCAAAAACCTCACTAAGCAACATCCACATACTCTTCCAAGTGAAAATGTCGCCGTTTGTACAATTAAATGCTTGGTTCTTAGCATTCTTTGTAACCGCAGCCCACACATGTTGCTTTGCGAGCACACCTGCATCTGACATATCACAAAAATGCTCCCAAGTGTATCTATTTCCTGGATACCGAAACGGTAACCCTACATGACGACATATGGCAGCATATGTCCCTAGCATCATCAACGCGTTGATTGCACTTCTTGAAGACGCACCTATTATGAGAGAGGATCGATGTATTGAGTATGTAATCGAAGGTGTGTACGATGCAACGAGATCCTCAAGTGTGTAGTAGAAATTTGGGTAAGGGAGTCGAGGCATATTCTCGTTAAAAGGTGGTTCGTGGCATATAATAAGTTGGTTAGACCGGACCGGGTCATGTATGGGACCCAAGTAATGTTTAGTTCCGGTTTGGACCGTTATATGGGTGAGAGGAGAAGAAGGAGAAGATTTGAGAACGGTGACAACGTTAAGGAGCATGGATTTGTTAACGGTGATGTTAACTTGTTCATCAGCTACAAACTGGAACGTGACCCAGAAGAGGTGGGTGACTTCATTGGCTAGAGGTAATAGCTTGGTACGTGTGTCGGCTGAGTTAACTGCGTCAAAGGCTATGAAGCCGTCAAGGATGGAAGAAGGGAACCATTCGTCCGGGGAACGGCGAGCACAGCCGTAAACTTTCCATGGGCCACCAAGACAACCAGGCTGCTTCAAGGCTTCGGCTAGGCTTAGTCCAACCATTCCCGTTACTCCGACAACTAGTGCTATCGGACTTTGATGCTCCATGCTATGATGGAAACTTGGTGGGGATGTCATTTATATAAAAAGTTTCTCTTTGCTTCTTCAAAATTCAAGCTATTAGTGTCGTGTATTGACCGATGAATGCTAAACTACTACTAATTATTAATTATTAAGTTTGGGGATGGAATCTAGATGTTTGTTTCTTTATATCGGAAATCATAGATTATTAGTCCGCTGGCGCGCAAGTTGCATGAGATAGATACTTGTCAACTGAGAACGTGAAGTATCATGCATCATCCAGGGGAAACCGCGTATTATTCTGGTGTAAAGTTGTTAAATATGCCAACTTTTTTCTTCTTCTTCTTCTTCTTGCATATTGTAATATATTAGAAAAGGAAAATAAATGGTGTATTTGTTTATGTGTTTTTTGTATGGTTTTAAATTAGCAATAATTTCTTCAAATTCGTAATTTTTCAAATTTTATTATAATAAAAGAATTTACTTTTGGTTAAGAATTACGCAATAAGCACATAAGTTTTGTTCTATAGAAAATTCCAATACTTACCATGAATTCTCTTCATTTTAGATTTTTTTAGTAGAGTAACGAAATTCACCAACACGGATTAATTGGTTGTGTTTAAGAGAAAGAGCTAGACTTCAACACATATTAACTAATTATATTCGAGCCTAAAAAAAAATAACTCTTTTAAATTTCAAAAACACAATTGTAGACAATTATTATTAAATCAGTAAAAGAAAGAACTAGCCTAAATTTTATCATTTTGTGTCTGTCTATCAGAAATTACATCCCAAAACAGTTCTACATCTTGACCAAGAGGACGAAGAGGGAAATATAGAAAAGAAAGAAAGAATGAAATAGCTCCTTTACTATTCAATAGTATATCATATCATATATATTCAATTTTCAACATGTATACTCTTCTTTGAAAATTCTATTCTCATGGCCTGCCTCAAGAAACCATTGCTGAATTCATCTGAACTTCAAAGAACTCTTCAACACACTCTCTTCCGTCCAAGAACTCACATTTTAACAGTTCCTTTTTTCCTTCTCTCTCTGTTTCTCCTCTCAGTATCATACACTACATACTCTACCCGTTACAGTTACACCAGTACCATTCCTTCTCTTCGTTTTCCACTTTCTTTCAAACGTGTATTGGCAAATGCACCATTCACTTCTTACATAGTTTCAGAAGCACAGAGCAACACATTCTCTTCTGTTACCGCAGCGGAAAGAACACCAGGAAATCCAACAAAGACAGACTCACAAGACCTAAATTCTTGTGATATCTTTGATGGCTCTTGGATTCAAGATGATTCTCATGAACCTGTTTATCAACATGGTTCGTGTCCTTTTCTTGATGATACTTTTAACTGTTTCAAGAATGGACGTTCAGATTTTGAGTTTCTTAAATATCGTTGGAAGCCACATGGTTGTCAAATTCCAAGGTTCTATAGTTTCTACCTTGTAAAATTCCACGTACCAATGTACCAATTCATTTTAATTTATTTGTGTTTTAAATTTGATTTTTTTCTTCTTCAATATATAGGTTTGATGGCTTGAAAATGTTGCACATGTTGAGAGGTAAGAGAGTGGTGTTTGTAGGAGACTCTTTGAACAGGAACATGTGGCAATCTTTGGTGTGTGCTTTGAGAGCTTCTCTTAAAGATAAGAGCAGACTCTATGAAGTTTCCGGACGCCGTGAATTCAGAATTCAAGGTTTCTTTTCTTTCAAATTCAAAGTAAGAATGTGTACTTAGCTGTTTTTCTTAAGAAATTTGATAGAACTTTAGCTTGCTTAAGGTTTAAGGTTTGATATTGTTTTTGACATGTTGTGATGTTAATTAGGATTATGGATGCTCCATAGACTTTGTGAAATCCCCATTTCTTGTACAAGAATGGAAAGTGTCACCTAATGATGGAGTTTCTCAAAGAGAAACTCTTAGGCTTGACATGATTCAAGCTTCCAAGTCTCAGTATTATGATGCTGACATAATCATTTTCAACACAGGACACTGGTGGAATCATGACAAGACAAAAAATGGGTAAAAAATGATTCTGCTAAGACACTATATTCTTTTATTATTAATAAGTAGTTCAGACTTCAAAAGCTAACTAGTATCAATTTTCATTCTTGCAGTAGAAACTACTTTCAGGAAGGTAATCAAGTCTATGACAGATTAGAAGTTTCTGAAGCATTACAAAAAGCACTGAAGACATGGGCCAAGTGGGTTGATTCCACGGTTGATAGCACACGTACAAGGGTTTTTTTCACTGGATTTTCAGCTTCTCACTACAAGTAAGAAGAACGTGTACTTCTACTTCGTTTTATTTTTACATATTTTCTCTATTATGTAGTTATGTAATTGATTCTATGGCTGAAATTTGCAGAGGGGGGCAATGGAACTCTGGAGGTAAATGTGATGGGGAGAGACAACCCATTACAAATGAAAGCTATCTTGCAGCATATCCATGGACAATGGGAATTGTCGAAGATGTTATAGCAGAGATGAAGACACCAGTGTTTTACCTCAACATTACCAAAATGACAGACTACAGAAAAGATGGGCATCCTTCAATTTATAGAGAACCAGGTTTCAGTGATAGCAAAGGCCGTAAAATGGTCCAAGATTGCAGCCACTGGTGCCTTCCTGGAATTCCAGACTCTTGGAATGAACTCCTCTATTCCACTCTGCTTATAGCTCACACAAATTTTATGGCTTCTACAAATTATTAACCATGCGATATGATCTTATTTAGTTGAAGAGACATAATTTTTAGGAAAGTAACTTGCATACCCTATAACCGTGATTGAACATTGCAGGATAGCACTCGCTACTCAACAAAAATACTCACATCCTTGTTACAGTTCCATAGTTAGATACAAAACAAGTGTATACTTTGATACACAACTTTGTAATTTCTCCAGTATACTTTTAACTATATAGCATGACTTCTGTTTTTATTATTACATAAGTTGATGGCGGATATAATGAATTTAACTTTGAAAGACTTCTACAATGAAAAGGTTCTATTTAACCCACATAAATTAAGTTTGAGATAAACTATTTCGACAGAATAGACCACTACAATTTAAATAGCTCCATAAAATTTTGGTCTGAAAGAAAAAGTATGAAAATATCAATCAATACTCATTTTGCCATGATTTAGTATACAAAAGGAAGATTCATAGACAACCCATAAGAATATAAGATGATGCAACAAAAAAAAACTACAGACATGGGTTGTAGGTGTCAACTCCTGAAAAGCAAGGTGACAACGGCCAATCAGAAAAACACTTCATCCCACATCTCCCCGCAGGTGCAAGAGCTTTAACATAAAAAAATAAGTTCATCCAACTATAAGTGCCACCCTACAAAGTATCAAACATGATTGAAGAAAGACTTGCTACAGTTAGAATGATTCCTTTCCTATTTTTACCCCTGTAAAGAGATAGTAAAACCTGGCTTTCTAACCACGATCTCACAATCTACCGCTTCTTTTTATTTGAGCTTCTCCTTTCTGCCTCTTTTTCGGCAACCAGAACACAGAACTCGGAACCAAGCATGTCGTGTATATCAAGATTCGCAGAAAGGCTGAGATCAATAACTCCCTTGATGATTTCCGATGTTATAATGAATCCTAAAGTGGATAATATTCTAACAGCATTAGCAGCCCTGCATATGTATTTTCTTGTCTCCAGTGCCGTGTACTTTTTCTCTTGTTCTTCAAGACTCACAGAATTTTTATTGGGAGTTAAAATCTGTGGATCAGATTGGTTCACTTGATCTTCTACCATGTCATCTCTGACTTCAACATGTTCCCCAACCCATATGAACCCATTACAGCCAATTATTAAATCAATACCGTACTGCTCTAGATGATGGAAATGTTGTTTCTGTCTCTTCACTAAATACGGTGTGACTGTAAGCAGTTGACCAGTACTAAGCTGCAATAACACTCAACGCCATTAGTAACAGTACTAAAAGGCTGAAGAATAAAATTGAAATAAATTTTAAGAACCCAAAATGTATTACAAAATACAAGTTACAAACCATACACAAAACCACTACAAGTGTCATAGCTATCAAAATAAAGCAACCCCCTCATTCCAGGTTTCTTGCATTACACCTCAATCATAAACAGGTAGTTCTAATCCGTTCAGTTTTATATTTGTAAGCAACAATGCCCATATCATTTAGAGTTTCCATTTTGTACTGTCTCCGACCGGCTACTCTTATGTAACTGACTATCATTTTTTTTGTGTAGAATACAAGAAGCAACTCAATCAATAAAAGAAATGTTTTAAAAGGTTTTCAAGAATACAAACCTTTCCATATTTTTTACTTCTTGCTTGAAGGTGTAAGCCATCATGCTGAAAACCACGAACTTCAGCCTGTGGACATACATAATTTAGGATACTCAACTGCTATTTCCTTCATAAAAAGAAAATTTTAAGAAACATGGCAGCACTTACACAAATGACATCTGCCTCCTCAAAAATACAGCGCATATTTAGCTCATCTAAAGCTGTCCTTCGCCTCTAGCAGTGGAAAGAAAAAATCTAAATGAGGGATTTTCAAGCTTAATTGGGAAAGAAATCCAAAAATATGACACAGCATATACAAAAATAAAAAAGAAAGAAACCCAATCAAAACTGAAGGTGATTGCGCACTATTCCTATTTTTGTTTTACAATTGCATTTGTTTGTACCCGTCACCTTGTTCTATTAGTTTCTTTGAAGTTTAAATCTTAAATATTTTTTCTTACGTGATTAGTGTTTCTTCATGCAGGCATAAAAGGTTACACCTAAATCAGTATACCCACTTCATGAAGACAGACTTCGATGACCATCAAATGTTGATCCAGACCAAATACACAATTCAGGTCATAAATAATGCTTGAAGTCCAATCAATATATAAGTATAGACTGCAACAGAAACAGGAAGATCAACATTAATATTGCCAAACTGGCTCCTGCCACTAACACCTTCTCAAAATCCCCAAATCTGCTCCAAGGCATTGTTCCCATCTTCTACCGTTGTAAAATATCCTAGAATTCTGAAGTCGTTAAATGACATATTCTTCTTTTCTTACGGTAAAAGCGAATTCTTCATTCAAACCAAATTCCACAAGGCTTACAAATTGAATGAAACCAAGGTGTTTGGAACATCTCCAACACTTAAAAGAAAACACATTGCAAGTAGAAAGTGGAAAACCACAGAACCCCACAAGAAGCATAGTTCACCCATGCTGACCACTATTATAGTCATCACTATTTTCTACACCTGTATGACAAGTACGAGGAAGCATTTGAAGAGTATGTCAAATCAACAGTTCTGCCATCTTTGCGAGGAAAGAAAGATGAACTCTTGTTAAGAGAATTGCTCAGAAGATGGCCAAATCACAGAGAGGACCCGTCAGCTCTCAAAGTATTTTAGTTATCTTGATATATACCATGTCCCAAGACATCAACTTTCTTCTCTTCAAAAAATTGGCTTATTATCCTTCTATTACTCTGTATATGATGAAACATTGGTTAATAAAGCACTGACTTTTTACTCAATCATATAGCTAATATTGCTAAGAAGCCAGTTTCTTAAAGAGAAGGAAGTTGATGTATTGGGATACGGTGTCTATCAAGATAACTAAAAAACTCTGAGAGCCAGCGGGTCATCTCTTCGTGATTTTACCATCTTCTGAGCAATTGTCTTAACAAGAATTCATCTTTCTTTCTTCGCAAAGATGGAAGAACCGTTGATTTGATGTACTCTTGAAATGCTTCCTTGTACTTGTCATACTGTTGTTGAGAATAGTAATGACTAAATTAGCAGTCGGCGCACATATTATGGATGATTGTATATATCAATTATATCACCATGTAGTCTTTAGAGGTGAAGTGAGGCTTCTAGAACGTTCTCGAGCTTCTTGAAGGCATCCTGAATAATATTCAATCCTTCTTCGATATCAATAGTCTTGTGGTCGATGTTTGACATGTTGGCAAGAATTGAGAAAAATATCAAAATTGAATTTACATACATCATTTTATTGTGTCTCATCTTTTTAGAAACATAAAGGGACCAATAGCATAAGCTCAATAACTTATTATCTAACAAGCACAACCCCAACCAATAAAAATAGATCACCACCCCAAAAAACTCAAAATCCACCTTACTACTTTCACATGGTCACTCCATTACAAAATCACTTTTAATTCTTACTTTCAAAATGCCAATTCATCCACCAAAATCAAACCTAACCCGCAAACTTGCAATATTATTCAGGCTCCTTTACTCCTAAAATTGTAGAAATTTTGCAAGCCTCTCAACACGGTCGTGTAAAAAATTCAGCCAAAAAACCAATAACTTTCCCCCTTCCTAACAAGAGAACACGGCAAAGAACCAAACAAAGTCACTACAATTGCAACAATCTGTAATGAAACACTAAATTGGAGAATCAATTTTATCAAAAAAAAACCAAAAGATAATGGAGAATCAGCTACTTCTTCAAAAAAAATGGAGAATCAGTTACATCAAAAATCCAAAAATAGGAGGCATGAAGCTTGCAGAAGAGGGAAGAGAGATGTTCTCTGCAAACACGGAGGAGAGAAGAAAACTAGGATTCACGTGCGAAGACCCCATACTTCATAACAGTTCTCACGTTTCAATTTAAACTCTACATTTCCCATAGGTGCAATCACCACTTCTAAGTGTCAGGATCAAATTGAAAATTTTGTCTCATATATTAAAGATAATTACTGTATTTTCATGCCCTAAACATGACGGCCTTTTCAATTTGGTTCCTATACTTCATAATATCTCTATTGAATGTAATTTCCATGGGGTTACAATGACAATAGTTAACAGGACAAAAGTTGAATACAATTAAAACTATTGACAGTCTAAATTGAACACTTTTTTCACCTAGGGACCAAATTAAAAATTACTACCCCTGCATAGAGAAACACATAGTTTGACATATACTGTAGTTAATACTACTAAGCACGTCAGCATGCATATTATAGTCAAATAACCTCCAGCATGGAACTAGGTCAACAATACAGCAAAAAAACTAACCAATTTTTGGATGCTATCACAATTGTCAAAAATTAGATAAATACTAATCTGCACACTGAACTAGTTTTTATTTTTTTTCATCTTCCGTTTATGAAATAACTAACTATTATAACATTTCTTAAACAAATGATCCTAAATTTTGAAAAGGGAACAGCTCTCGCTACTCGCTTGTGGTTACAGAATAAAAAACAAATATGTGTCTACATAAGGGCAATTGCAAAATACCTGTACACCATCAGGCATATTCATAGCAGAAAGCATAAGATAAGCATTTTGACTGTAATTAATATCCAATCTCCAACGTTTCTGAGCAACCTACACAACACAACACAACACAACAAACAGTAAGATTCCTGGAATGAAACATTGTCAAATCAAATGCAGATAATAGCTGAAAGTGGAAAATTGTACCTCAATAACACGCCCTATAACAATGTCACCAACCTCAGGTTTGTACCTAAAATGAAGTCACGGGATTTCATTAACAGACAAAAACATACAATTAAGGAAGTGGAGAAGCTATGAAATCATGAAGACGTGTGAGTGTGTGCTTCGAAGGTTAAGAACCTTGAGCGTAAAGCGCGGACATAAACGAGCTTGTTAACACGTTCAACGACGCCACATAGAGTGGCGACGACTTCGCCGTCGAGATCAGCGGTTCCGTGTCCCTTGAGTACGCCGTCTTCATGGTTGACGGGAATGGAATCAGCTATGGTGACTGAAGAATCAGAATTGACCTTGGAAGAGAGAGATTCGAGGTGTTCTAGAGCCTTCTGTAGACGGAGCTTTTGAGTTTGACTCAACTGTAACTGAATCCCTCTCATGGTAGCTAGGGCACAGCTTCTTCGGCGCAAGGCTTTTAACAGGGTTTATACTTTCCTCTTTGTTTTATGTCTACCAAACCCATTAGTTGCGTGGCCCGGGTTTGGGTCATACGATTTTATTCTTCTTTTTCATTTTAAAAACGATGGTTTTCTATGGTGTACATCTATACAGAAAAATTTTATAATTGTACTCTTTAAAATTCATAATCTCCTTGATTTTATGTGTATAATGGTCTTTTTGAAAAATTTAATTTAATTTTTTTTAAATTTAATTATGAATAATGGTTATCACAATTGTAGTAAATTTCTACGAATAACTATGAAATTAATTAATTTATTAAAAAAAATCGGATAATGGCACAAATCTAACAAATTTTCATGGATAAATATAGATTCTATTTATTTTATTTCTTTTGAGGAAGATTCTATTTATTTGTTTTTTAAAATATGACTTAAAAACAAAAATAATGGAATTATCCACAGATATAAAAAATTTCCACACATGTTTGTTTTCTGGGATGCTTAATTAATAAGTGTTTGGAATACTTTTAATTTTAAAATATTATTTGTTTTTTTAATCTAATATAACAATATAAAAAGATTATTTAAAAAAACAATATATAAAAATCGAAACTCAATAAAATTTCATAATTGTCCTTTTTTAAAAACCAATATATTATCATGATAACTAAGGATGTCTGTCTTTTTATTTGATTTTGGAGATATAAGCACATAAATTCTATAATGAGTGCAGCGTAAATATATAACGATGTTTTAGAGAAACAATACAATGATTTGATAAAAAAAATGCAGTGATGTTGATATTATGAAAATAGTCGAGTTTCCAAAATTTTATCGTATCTACTTTTTTAAATATAAAATAAAAAATTATTTAATAGAAACACTACATGGATGTTGATATTATGAAAATAGTCGAGTTTCCAAAATTTTATGGTATCTACTTTCTCATATATGTACATAAATATTTATTTATGCATACATAAGCACATAAAATCTGCAACGGGTATCGTGTAAACGTTGAACGATGTTTTCCATATATAAAATAAAAAGTAATTCAATAGAAACATTGCATTAATGTTTAAATTTTGACAATATTAATGAGTTTCACAATTTTATCGTATCAATTTTCTCATATATTTACATAAAAATCTTTTTCTCTAAATAAAAAGAATAAAATCTGCAACAGGTGCGGTGCAAATATTGAACAGTGTTTTACATATAAAATAAAAAGTTATTTAATAGAAACATTACATTGATGTTGATATTTTGAAAATAGTCATGAGTTTTTAAAATTTTATCACATCGATTTTCTCATATATGTAAATAAAAATTTATTTAAGCATATATAAACACATAAAATCTGTAACGGGTGCGGTGAAAACATTAAACTGTGGTTTGCATATAAATAAAAAGTTATTCAATAGAAACACTTTGTTGATATTTATATTTTGACAATATTAATGAGTTTTCGCAATTTTATCATATCAACTTTCTCATATATATGTATATATATACATAAAATTTGTTTTTGCAGATAAAACGCATAAAATTTGCAACGGGTGCGATGCAAACGTTGAACGGTGTTTTGCATATAAAATAAAAAAAATTTAATAGAAACACTGCATTGATGTTAATATTTTGAAAATAGTCATGAGTTTCTAAAATTTTATCATATCAACTTTCTCATATATATATATATATATATATATATATATATATATATATATATATATATAT
>Ga0228711_1004914_pt1 | contig 20404 bp, 15 predicted proteins | sample MedpolnodulmetaG_2_FD_177996 | JGI IMG/M metagenome (GOLD analysis project Ga0228711, IMG submission 177996) | Root nodule microbial communities from Medicago polymorpha collected in Santa Monica, California, United States - brown nodules | ecosystem: Host-associated > Plants > Roots > Nodule... | reverse complement strand
CATACCGGCAATTATAATCAAGGATTATTTTATCAACCATCATCTATTTCAGAGATAACCTCTGACACATTTTTCAAATATAAAAAAGTTAAGTATCCTCCGCCAAACGAAAAAGTGAATTAAACATGATCCTTTTGTACAAAATACAATAAGAAATAGCAAGCAAATCAATCTTCAAAAATTTCATTCTAATACTAAACTTATATAAAAAAAGCAGGAGAAGTAAAAAAAATGCAGGGTATAAATGCAGGGGTGTAGAGTATAACTTCCTGTTGCACTTTGGATATAAAAATGTCAATCCAAATTAGATCGCTTATATTTTGATCATATCGAGTTTATTGTTTAAACAAACATGCAAACAAACCAAAACCCATGTTATTTAGATTGAATGATATATTGTCTCAAAATCGATCGAAAGTGCATCACTTTACAACAACAACATTGCCTTTGTCAGCTTCGTCGAGCCACATATCCTCGATCATGCGTGCCACATAAGTGCCAATCTTTTACAATGTAGTGCGCATATTAGTTTAACTTTTTAGTCTTCGATGTTTCTCTTGTGCTTTAGTTTATTATTTTTTCGGGTGCAAGTTTTTGGCTAATCTCTTTGGTATCACAGTTTAACTCTCTATGCTATTGTTGCAATGTACTTTGCTTGTTGGTGTCCTTTGATGACGTCTAGTTTCATTCTTTTGTTTTCCAAGGTACTTATGATCTTGTCGTTTTATATGAGTCTAGTGCTTAAAGTTTTTTTATTTTGCAGTAATTATGTACATTGCGTTGAAAGTGGGAAGTTGTCTACACATGGTGCAACGTTTGGCCTTTTAACAGTTTGAATGAATGAAATATAAGTCTTTGACCAATAAATAATCTAACAAATTCACTATCAGTTGTATTCTGTTAAACAAGCAGATTGTTCAATCATTTCATTTTTCACCAAATTGACAATATGTGATGAAATTGGCAATTTTTAACCCAGCCCCTCTTGCAGATCTTCTTATTCTTGTTGCAATACCCGCATACAGCAGTTTGGCAATCCCGAGGCAATGATCGTGTTTTCACGCAAGGGCTCAATGTCTATTTCGCATATGTTCAATCCTCCGTATGGAGCCATATCTCTGAATAAGGTTTACTCATTGATAATTCCGCAAGGAAGACAATTACATTCAGAATCCTTCATGATCCTACCATTCTAGCACTACCACCCCTTCTTTTATTACAAATAAAAAAGACTATAATCTAATGTAAACGTCATAACATCAATTGACCGTGCGTAGCTGATAGCTCCACTGACATTATCAGTTATTGTCTAGAATGCACCTTTACTTTGAAATAAGCCAAATCAATCATTACAGGTATAAAATGCATATGTATACCTTTCTACTTTTGCTAATATGAAACAGTACAGCTACAGCACAACCAACACATCGGCAGACACAAGAACTAAAAAAAAATTCAATCTACAACTAGTCCTGAACTCCTTCGATAAAATTAATATTATATTTCTGGTTTTCACAATGATTTAAAGGGCAGTCTAAACAGTAGAGACACGTACCCATTCAAATTTATGTGCAACTAGCCAGCTACCAAGACCTTTAATAGCCAAAAGGAAACGCATCTTAGGAGCATACTCAGTTGGATTTCAACTTTGTTTGCGTAAAAGACTGCCTTGTAGAGAGAGGGGAAATAATCTCCCAAATATTGTGCAAGAAACCTTTATTATAAACATTATTCTTAACAACTACCACATCCTCTAGAGGTGATCTTCGAAAGAATGCTCTCCATTTGTTGCTCGACAACGATTGTTTTTCGCTGTTCATTCCACTGATACTTTGTTTTAGCGCTGCAGCACTAGCCTGCGCTTCTTTTAACTTTCTCTGCCAGTCCATGTAGTCTTGCCACTTGAAGGTCTGCAATACAGAAAGAAGCCATTAGTTGCATTGAGTTCCATGTCCATGGTATAACTAGTGCTTCTGATAAGCGCTATTTCCCCTCTAAATAAACCACTAACACAAAGTAGATTGGATAATGATAAAATACCTAGAGCAATGGTACTTACGCAAATCTGCATTCACAAACCAGCAAAACTGTATAAATGGCTCTATCGGAATTCAAGTGGCCACAGTTTGTGTAGGGTTGTGAAAGCAAGGATTCTGCTACTAATGGACAAACAAGGTGCAGAGAAAGGGAAAACACACACATACATATAAACAGAGATCAAATATTCTAGTTCTCATCAAATTGCAGCAGGATTTAAACTGGAAAGCTCCAACAAAGCTGTCAATTTGTTGTAATGTAAATATCTTTCTATAATCTCAGTTGATGCCAACTTCCAAATCATGTATTATGCTTAGCATTTTCTTACAAATAATAGACACAGCGGTATCCATACATGTTTAACTCAACTAATTATAGGCATAGTAATGAGATCACTGATGTTATGGGGATTTTTGTTTTGCATGAACAAAAGAGGATATGGCATGCTACTTTCTGGATCCTCCTAATTACTAGAATTTACTGACACGGTCATTTCAAGGCCAGATGTAGAAAGTACCTCATTAGTGGTAGTGTTGCTAAGGCAAAGCTTTGCATGGTAACCAAAGAATCCGCCTAACAGCATCCCAACAATTGCAACGAAAACTATAAGAAGAATCTGAGTGTTGTAGGATCCCAATAACCACTGCATGATAATAAAATATCATTGACCACAAAATGGAAAATAGGAAGAAAAAAAATAGAAATACATGACAATCAACAAGTAAGAAAAACCTCACCTGTACAACATGGGGAGCTAAATCCCAAAACGAATTTTCAATTCCATAATAAACTGCAAAGTTATGATAAGAAAAGAAGAATCAAAAACAGTAAGATACAATTCAATCTTCAGACAAATATTTACCTGCAAATTTATATTACCTGTTAGAATATAGACAACTTTTAATTCTTTTAGTCTTCCTGCGAGAATTAAACCTATGAGAACTGTTCCATACATACATAGAAGGAAATGCCTACAAGACACGAAAAAATCACAAATAAGAATGGAGCCTAAAATGAAAATGCATACTGTATTGGATATCCATGCCAGAGCGGAAATCAGCCACTAAAATTTGTAGTACTATGAGAAATTAGAAATGACTTAGATTTTTAATATCTATTTTACCTAATATATGGAAGGGAAACAATTTAAGTAAAAACACAATTTATGGGGATTTTTGTTTCACATCTAAAATTGAATTTCACAGGAGCCCCTAATATGGTCCCCTTTCTTTAAGGTCCATCGCGGACCTCCTAATATGACCGGTTATAGTAGGTTCCGCGTTGCTTCTTCAAAAAAAAAAAGGCTCAAATTGTGTGGGTTAAAATTGCAATGGAGTTGGTGGAGATACTGCGGACCAGAGGCAGGGAGCGCGGACAGAGTGAATGTGAAGGAGATAGAAAACTCTCAAATTTCATCATGTCTCTGATTTAAGTCTACAATTTCATTATCTTTGAAAGCTGAGCAGAGAGTTTATGAGACTGAGTTATGAAAGTTTGCGTCTTGAAACCATCTCATAAAACAACGCCCACATTATGTTACAACTTCTCCCATCCCATCACATAAAACGACCCACATAAAATCCCAATTGCAACCCCAACAAAAAGGGAATCGAGGACCCAAGTCTATGTTTACAGTCAGATCTTGTGGAACTTTTTGCTCTGATTGTGCAGTAAGTTCAAGAGAGTGACATGCAAAATGAAGAGTTACTGTTCAGAGAAGTCAAAATCTCATGATTTGTGTTGCAGAGAAAGACGTGTTTTGTTTTTTATAAGAAATTAAAATAAAAACTAAATATTAATCTAGAATTGCAGATCCATAAACATCAAATTTCAGTTTCAGTTTGGGCTTTCTGTAACTTGATTCTTATTAGTAGAACCAAGACATAAAGATTAAAGACCCATATCTAACCCCATAATCTTAATTAGCTCACACGGTAGAATCTTGGTTGTGTTTTTCAAGAACATAAACAAGGGCCTGGTCACGAGGTGGAAGGAGTTGGAGGAGAGAGAAGAACGTGACAATACTGCTCTGACACCCTTAGAGATGCATGCATTCTGCTCTTGCAAAGTGCAATAAAGGATTACAAATTTTTTGTATCATCTAGATTTCTAGCCCCAGGAATAAGACCAGTGACCCAAGAAAAGTTTCCATCCAGATATTCATAAAATTTCCATCATCTGGACTGAACAAACCCACCTGATTGAAAAGAACTTTCACTAAGAAAAATGAATCATCCAATCCATTCCAACATAAATATGCTTACTCTAAATAACTCAGGGTCATAATAAAATAGTCTCTGATGGAACACACCACAACCATATAGCCACCGAGGCCATATTCTTAAACACAAGATTTACAAGGCGGAAAGACCCAAACCCCCTTCACTTTTAGGTATAGATTGAATATGAAATTGAAAATCAGAGACAAGAAAGGACAGGATTTTAAAGGCTGTTGCAGGATCTCTTTAATGAAACTTGTCAGAACACAACATATAAGAGGATATTTCGGTCTCTACAAGTTTCTATCTGAAGTTCAAGAAGATACCTCGTGTTTTGTGTGATCGTCAGCTCAATAGTTTTATCCTGGGGAAAGGAAATTCCCTCAATTTTTTCTTTTATTTTTAATTTTAATTTGCCCAAATTCTTTTATGAAGAAGTTAGATCACACAAAACAATAATCACGTCAAAACACATTTTGTTAACTATAACTGTAAGAGTCCAAAATCAAAATGTGGCCAGGATCTGGATCATGCAGAAAACAAGTCTAAAATGTGGCTAGTGTACTTTAGCATAAATAAGAAAAGGGTTTAATAAGTAAATGGTCCCTATAAAATCCTCAAATTTCGCTTTTAGTCCCTCTAAAAATTTTCACCAAGTTTTGGTCTCTCAAATGTTCTTCGTCACTAATTTTGGTCCCTACTGTTAAATGGAGTTAACTGACTCTGACATGGCAGTGCCCTGTGTACCTGTACTCTAGGATAAATACGATAACAATAGGTGCAGAATAAGTATTAAGGAGGCTATATGGTAAGAAAGTTATTGATTAGTTGTTTAATTGTGTATTATGGCAGTCCGCGGTAGGACGAGGACAGTTATGTCAATCTGTGCGTTTGTGCACTCATTGTGCGAAGTTCTAAAAAGTTTCCATTTTCCGTTACAAAACATATCAATAACAAACAGATGCACCACATATAGAGCTCACCATAAAAGAAAAGCCATGAAATATCGAGTGTTTCTCTCCCCTATGCAATTATTCTGCAAGTAAAAAAGCTTTAGTAAAATCTAAAATAAACAGATGATTTATTTATTAAGAGTCGCTTAAGTAACCTTATAAAGAAGGAAAATTTCAACGATTACTAACCATCCATCCACAGTGATGGTCAAATCGTGCAACACATCGATCACAAATGCTACAATGCTTTGATCTAGCAGGTCTGCAAACAAAATTAAGACAAAATTATACGTAGATTTAACTAATATTTCACCAAATTTAACACTGGCAGCAAACTCACTTTGGAATTTTGCAAGTGGAACATTCTTTCTTTGAAAAAATGATATTATCATAGGGATAAGCAGCAAGATACTGAGAAACATTCTCAGCCTTTATTGTCCCAGGATCAGTAAAGCTGGTCAAAAGAAAGAGCAGAATTCCAACAGCAGCAGCGAAGAAGCTTGTGTACCTAAGGTCTAACAGAATTCAGGATAGAATAATGCATAATGCTGAAGAATGCATAAATCAAGAAAAGAGTACAATAATGGTGTGTCGGGTACCCTACTTGTGAGTTGCACTTAAATAGTATCCAGGGATATAGGCAAAGGAAGAGTTGACGGCAAAATAATATGTAAAGCTGATTATCACAAGATATATGATCTGCAATAAACACAAATTTATTTATCAAACCAACAGAGAACACCACAAAATGATGTTTAAAAATAAATATTCTAAGATTTTCTTATAACAAATTCATGCAGGATAATGCCCCTGTTTTGGGCCCTGTTTGGATAAACAACTTTATTAAACACTGATGGTATAAGCGTTTATCATATAACTTCTTATGTATAAGTATGTTATTTCTACAACAAAAGATAAAATAAAGTCAAATTGTTTTCATATAAGCTCCAAGTTGTTTTCATAAGCTATCCTAGAGAGCTTATAAAAATAATCTGTAAATAGGTTAGGACATGCCATAAGCTATTTCTATAAGAAATCCCAAATAGTTTCAGAAAGTGTTTATGTCAGTAGATAAGCACAAATAAATCAATCCAAACAGACCCCTGAGTCGCACAATTTGGTCGAATAATCTGTCAATTCAGTCCCTAAAGTATCATTCTCTCTCCAATTCAGTAGTCCCTAAAGTATATGAAAATTCATCATGTTAGTATCTAAGACCTTTGTAGCACCGATACCCCTGATCAAAGGTGTGTTCAACACTGACACATGATTTCGTTCAAATCATTCATTTTCTCAAATTATTACCGGATACAGCGTTGTGTCTTTGTTCATACTCTAAGACTAACATAGATACATTTACTAAGTAGGACTAAATAGATACTCCCTCCGTCTCAAAATTATTGTCTTTTAACATTTTTTTCTCAAAATAATTGTCACAATAGAATACCAATGCAACGTTTTTTTCACTATTATACTCTTAATTGTTGAATTTCATTCAACTTAACTACTACACAAATTACAATTAATAAGTGTATTTTAGTAAATGATACTAATTTTACTATTGAAATCAACACAATTAATCATTTTCTTAGAAATCGTCAAACAAACATTAAACGACTAATTTTGAGAAGGATTTACATACTTCAAGTACTAAATAGGAGAGAGTGTGATACTACTTTAGAAGTAAATAAATTGATTGATGGTTTGAATCACAGTGAAAACCAATCTTAAGATTTAGAATACATTAATACCAATTTATGATCACAATTCATAATCAATAGTTGAAGAAATCGGAATAATAAGGTGAAATCAAAATGGAAACCTGTAAGAGAGGATTGGGACGATCGCAGCAGTAATATTCAACAGAAAGAACGGCATTGGTACACTTAGAGCCAAAAACAGCGCCAACAAAACGCCTGAGAGAGAAATTACAGAGAGAGATTGAGATTGAGGAATAGTGAAACAACATGAAAATGAAAATGAATGATTGAGAGAGAGAGAGAGTTGGTTACAGAAAGTAATCGTAAGCGCCGAAAGTGAGGAAAGAGTGAATGCGTTGAATGAAAGTGCCTTCGAAAATTGGCCATCGACCGCAAAGGAAAGAGATCACAACCAAAGCTGTCACCAATCCATGGCATACCAATAACAAACCTACCCCCATCACACTACCAATTCAATTCCACTCCCCAATTCCAATTACAAACTCAACCATTTTTATCTTACCTTCCTTTAATTTTATTTATTAATTTATTAATTGCTTTTGTGAAAATTAATACTTGCATTTTTATCTTGCAATTGCACTTCCTTTTTGTGGAGTGTTTTTTTAATAGGTTATTTAAGTTTATACGGTAATATAAGGATTTCTGAGACTATTGATAAAAACTTATGAAAATAGCTTATAACTTATACTACAACAATTTAAATTTATTTTAGCTTTTGTTATAGAAATAAGTGTCAATTATGATAAACACTTGCTCCCTCCGTTTTTAAATATAAGCAAATTTTGTACATATATCATTAATTGAATGAACCTAAAAATCAAAATTTGCTTATATTTAAAAACGGAGGGAGTATGTTTTACTCCCTCTAGTCACTATTATAAACAAAAGTTAGCTTTTTACACTCATTTAATAAATGATGTATGTGGTTTATATATAGACCACATACATCATTTAATAAATGAACCTAAAAAGACAACTTTTGCTTATAATAGTGACCGGAAGGAGTATGTTGTAAGCTGAAAATTAAGTTGTTTATCCAAAAAAGACCTAATTGTATTTCATTTTCAAACTTGACATGTTTGGATTGACTTATTTGAGTTTATCTTCTTGCATAAGTTTTGTATGACTCGTTGGTAAAGCTTCTGAAAACGCAATTTAATATCGTTAGCCAACATGCAAGCAAGAAGTCTTTCCAATTCCACCAATCATGCCTTGTGGTAAGAATTCAATATGTTAACCAAGGATGTGTTTAACTAGTGTAGGTGCCCGTGCGGACTCCGCACGGGTTGGATTAAGAGTGTCGTCAATCTTTTTTTAAATGAATTTACAAATTGTCATGTACAACAGTACATAGAAAACAAATGTTATTGTTCTGGATAGGTTAGAAGGTCAATTCAATGATGACACGTGGACTAAACATCCACCAGACTAAGACCATGACCGGCCCAACATATATTGAGGCTCAAGACGAAATCTAAAATGAGGCCTTTTAAGTTATTATTAGTTTGTGAAGAAAAAAAAGTTATTAATTTTATTTGTTTCTCTACTGACTTGAGCGTCGGAGTGCTAACATGCCTGCATGCACCTTCCATTCTACCGTAAAGACTCATCGCCATTGTACCGGAACACTCTCCACTACTGTTGCCTCCATCGATTCCTCACCGAACAGACCACCAGTTACCATTGATTGATTAGCAACTAATTTAGTAAGGGAACCATAGTTTCAATTATAAAATTAAAAAAGTATACCAACAATGAGAATACCATACCACGCAGATTTGTTAGCAAACAAATGAATAGTCACGCAACAGTTTAAAATTCCAGAGTAAATTTAGAAATGTCGTGATTTTATAGGAACTAAACATATTTATTTATAAACATAAAATTTCATTAGATATAGATAAAGAAACTATATATTGTAATAAGTTAAATATAAAGCATGTAAATAAATTACAAATAAAAAATATAATTATGTCTATATATACTATATTTTATTACCGTGTTTTTTAAATTGGTTTAAATATTATTTTAATTAATGGTTAAGTAAAGGGAAAATTCCTTATATACGATATTTAGTGTGACGATAACGATAGTTAAATATCATAGTAACATGAAATCATGAATATTTGTACTAAAGATATGTGTATCTTAAGTTAAGATATGAAATTCCTTATATACGATATTTAGTTAAGATATGTGTCTTCTGGTTTTGATCCTTGTTTGCACTGAAGTAGTCTTGGATGCAGTCAGCGGCTCTACGAATGGTTTCTTGTTCTGGTATGTCTCTATCCTCAAATATGCTTTGATTTCTGGCATACCAAATTCCATAGATAATTGACAAAACATGTTTTTACATGTATGCATATATTTGTGGATCAATTTCTAATTATGTTTTAGATAGTTATTTAAATATATGGTACAATTATTTAAAATAATTTTTCTTTAATTATTTTTAAAAAGTACAAATTTTACCGAAATATTTACCCCAATTTTTAATTCAATTTTCCTTTCATTTCTTCTAAATAATGCATTGTAATGAGAATAATTGTTTTTTCATTGCAGTTAACATTTCAAACCTTTATAATTTTGTAGAATCAAGGTACTTAAAGTATGAAATTAACTTAAAAATTTCAATCACATTGTTATGGCACCAAATGATGGAGACATAAATAATAGTGAAAGAAAAGGGCAATTAAGACAAAAACATGTCAGCAATACAGAAGCAATCCAGATTTGCCTTAATTAAGTCACTAATAGAGCTAGTCCTAGAATTTCAAGTATTGGTTGGAATTGATAACTCAATGATAGAAAAAATGTCCATGAGCCAATTGCTAACTATGGATAACCTTTATTTTCATTACGATCATGAATCTGCATATAGCAATATGCCTTGTTGATTATCTTATTTTATCCCATTGTGTTCATCTTGGTTATCTTATTTTACCTGAGGTACCTTCCTCTATAGATTCGCATCGCAGTTTGCTTTTATGAATCTTGTTTCCAGTTTTCTCCAATTTTTATTCTGTCTAGAATTAACTCTAGATCTGTTAACAGGGTTGTACATTGAAATTTGGGTGCTGGTGCTCGCTGAATCGTGAGCCTTGTGTAAGTCTAAGATGTCATTCCTAGCTCTGGAGATAACAACTTCCTTAGGTATGTCTTTTTCTTCAAAAATCAACCGGTTTCTCGCATGCCAAATGTTGTAGATAATAGCCAATATTTTGATCAAAATCTCATTAAACATCGCGGCAAAGATGTTAATAACCCAGTCAGAAAACTCCCTTATGGTTATTCCTTATTCTAATTATTTGCTTGGATGATTGCATATGCCGAGTTAATATAGAGTATGTTTAATTTAGTTTTCTTTTATAATTGATATGTCATGGAAGACTTTCCTTAATCTTTAATTCTATCTTTTCGTAACTTAATAAGTTTTTGTAATGAAAATAATGATAGGCAGATGATTAAATGCCCTGCAATTTGTCTCAAACAGTCTTAGATGCAATATATTTTTTTTACCAATACGGTGTTTAACAAATATAGAAGTTTGTTGATATCAGAAGTTATGGTGGTAACTTTCCTTGTTCTTCATTTTTGATGAATTTATATCTGTTCAACCACAAGAAAATGTCATTTATTTGTTTATTTTGTGAGAGAATACAATAAATATAACACACTCATATTCACATCCCCTCAAAAAAAAAAAAAAAACTCATATTCACATATTGATTTACAATACCATGTCCATTGATTCATTATGAAAGCAGAACTAATAAAATGAAATAAAACCAACACAACTTAGCACATGACCGACACCCAAAAGAATCACACATAGTTACCACGTACCACAAAGATACAAAATGAGTATTGCCAACATGAATTGAAGTGAAACTAAAATACTCCACGAATACAAAGAATGAAAAGAGCATTGCCAACATGAATTCAAGGGAAACTAAAGTACTCCAAGGATAAAAAATAAAAAAAAAGACACAAATTATTCACTGAATAATCAACAATAAGGCAACCCAGTCTTCTGAAAAACTTCTGGGTACACAACATTGATAGTTGAAGAAGAGGGTTGACCACAATCATCCAAAATTAATATCTTCAATCCACCCCGCGACCTCACATGCAAAACAACAACATACAACTGACCATGAGTGAAAACGGGTCTTGGCAAATGTAGACCAACATGAGATAATGTTTGGCCTTGGCTTTTATTAATAGTCATAGCAAAACACACACACAATGGGAACTGATGTCTTTGAAAAGAAATAGAAACATTTGCATCAGACGGGATCAAATTCATGCGCGGAATCCAAGCTCTTTCTCCACTATGGGGACCACCAACAACCTGCGCACCAATGATATTTTTACCCAACTCAACTACAGTCAAGCAAGTGCCGTTGCAAAGACCAGCTGACACGTCAATATTCCTAAGAAGCATGACAGGAACACCTACCTTGAAATGCAATCTATGGTTCGGCATTCCAGAACATTTAATTTCGTTCAAAAACTCGGGAGTAATCCAACGACGATCAATCCCAACATCTTCGTCACATTTCAAAACAGTGTCACAACTAAAATACTCCTTCTCCAACCCAGGAACTAATGCCATCACATAATCATTCACCTTTTCAACCAATTCAAGGTTTGAAATAAAATGAGCACTCCTTGAATCAATTCCTTTAAACAAATTCCTTATCAAAGGGGGAGGTTCTATCATGTACGGCAAACTTATCTCTCCCTTCATGCAGCATAAAGAAACTTTGGGAGTAGAAGTAACGATATGTTTCTTTGCCCTTTCAGAGTACTACACCAAAGCACCACATTTCTGGCAAAGAGTGTCCATATCTCCAAAGTCTAAATATTCTGTATAACAATTCATTGCCAGCATTAGCTACAAACCTGGAAACTTTACATGTATCTCATAACAAATAAAAACTACTTTAATAACTTTGGAAAAATCACCTTGTCCTTCAATACCACCAAAAAGACTTAAATTCTTCAAGTCTGTTTGTCTATCTGCAGCAGCACCTACCTCTTCAAACATCCTTGAAAACCCACCTAATAAAAAAACCAAATATAAAATTTTGGAATTCTAACACAGCAAATAAAATAAATCCAACCTCAAACATTTAAACAAAATCCATAAAAAAAATGAATCCATGATGAAAAATCCTATAAGGATCTGGCATTATCTTCTAACAGAACACGGGTTCCACCCTTTTCTACAAACAAATCTTTCCTTAGAGATCTAGATTCAATATAAATCAACAACAGTAATGTGGAGCAATATGAATGGATTATAAACAAAGCATATCATGCTAACTTCATCTCTGCATGAGTGCCATGCCAAACGGTACAACGTTTGAGTCAAAGCCAATGTGAACAAAACTTTGGAGATACTTATAAACAACACATACAAAGCAAATGACTACTCTTTAGCATATTATGTTTTCAAATCCAGGGCCTTTTTTCCATGACTCATACCCACCTAAGATTTACCAAAGTCATCAAAACATTAACAACAAATTAGTAAAGTGAAATTGTACCTAAAATTGGAGGTTGGACAGAATTTCGATTGACATTGGAAGACTCAGGCATGAGTGCCTTCCACTTGTACACTGATAAAGACAGTGAAAAAAATAACATCAGATATCAGTTATTAATACAAAACCAACATTCAAACTTATACAACTACAACATGTAAAATGAAAAGAAAAAAAAATACTCACGACCACGTCTGATTATTGGACGATCCGATGGTGATTTCTCTCGCTTCCTCTTCAATTTCACCCTTCTCTCAAACCGTTTTTCTCTTGCCACATTTGCTCGATTGGTAGCACTATCAGATTCCATAGGAACAATTCTAACCTGAAAAATATATCTCTATAACATAATTTGAATTAGGAAAGGATGCCTGTTAAAATTTGATGCATAATTGAGCATGCAACTATAAAACATGGTGAGAACCTATCCAAACTTAAAAAAATTGAAATTAAAGAGGGTGCCTTGTTCGTAGGCATTAACATGTAAGAATAAAGCTAATGTCAATTTCACAAAGAAATCCTAAAGACTGTCAAATGTCAAAATGCAAAACATATGGACAGATGCTAAACAAAATCTTGGGCATTAAATTCCTGTTTTTTTTTTAATTCTTTTAAGGCATTAGGTCAGTATACTCAGCTATCATATGCTTGGACAAAATATATGATAAAAAAAACCAGGATAGTCATGCATTATCTCTTTTTTCCTTAGAAACCCTAATAACAATTTCCTTGTAGTGAATAGCAATTGTTGTTTTTAGTTATAGTCATATTTGTTCATTAAGTTTCAGTTTGGAGTAATTATTCTACAACATTTTAGGAAGCCAGATATTGGTGAAATTTAAATTTGATTGTTTATATTTGTGACTTAATAATCAGGATGATGCTGGAGCCTGTGTGCTAGTAATCTCCATGCTGGTCAGTACCATCATATTTCCTTTAGAGATACTCAATTATGATAATGTGATCTAGTGATTATTTGAAAAAAAATATCAACTTTACATGAAAATATCTTGAGTTTAAGTTTAACTTTTGTATGATTTAGTGATTTTATAGAAAAAAATCCATCTTTAAACTTTAATTTCTTGAGTTTGAATTTCAATTTAAGTTTTAGGTTTTGTATGGTTTAGTGAAAGAAAATCTAGTTTTAAACTTTAATTTCTTGACTTTGAATTTGAGTTTCACTTTTGTATGATTTAGTGAAACTTTTTTTATATACTTCATGATGCTAAAATTAGATCTCATTTTAAAAAAAAAAAAATTTATTATTTCCAAACTACTTTCTACTACTTAAATACGAAAATAATCATGTAGAATCTTAGGTTGAAATGTTTTAGTACTGTCTAATCTCCTTTTCACACTACTTTTTGCTATGATTTATAATAGTTTTTCTTATAAAAAGGAATAAATTTTCAAAAAACTAAGGTACAAAATGGATAACGTGTAGTGTTAGTATCTACCTTCTTTATGTTAAATAAATTGCACCTTGGTTGATGGACAGTGTTCGTACTCCACCTTCTGCATACTACTTTAGTTGGGTTATTTGTTCATCAAATGCAATGGGTCCAATCTTTACTTTCCTCTACACCCTTGATGTCCTTGATGCCCATTTATCTCTATTGTAGGAATGATGACTGATGTAATCTTCCTATGGCATTTGGATTAGCTTCTTCATATTCATTCAAGATTTTTGGGAAAATCCTTAGCAAGATAATGTCAAAAAATTATGGATTACTCTGTTTGATGGAGGATGAGAAATTTTAATACTGTGAAAATGATTAAGTGACTGAGTATTATATATAGATGTAAGAATATTATTATTATATTATGCTCAATATTATATTAAATGTAGAATCTTCTAATGATTTGACCATTTTTTACTATATTGGATGTATCTTGAATTAAACTACTATTATTTAATAAAATCTTGTATTATACGAGGAAGGTATATGTGGGCTGGGCTTTCAGCTTTGTACAGTGAAACGTACTTGATGGAAGATGCATGTCACATGGTCTTAAAGAGACAAATCAAGAATTAAATATATTAAATAAGTGCACTTAGCTATTGTCTTAGCAATGAATGCATCTTAAGCGGGCCACTCCCTAGTAAAAACTTTATTAGCAATATAATATTTTACTTTAATTATGGGTCATTTGTTAGTGTAATTTTTCTTTCTACAGTGATTTTTTTAAGGGAATTGTAGAAGTGTTTTGATAGGCAGAACTCTTTTCATGCAGTGTAGATACAGCAGTTCTTTTAATAATAAAGGAAAATTTTCTTTTCTTGCTATCATCATTTAACTTCTCAGTAAACTTTTTTTTTTATTCGGACAGTGTGTCCAAAGCGCATGGACTTAATCAACGCAAGCTAAAGACTCGCACTTATTAGGAATTCCTCGTTGACTTGGATACAACAAGTATCTCAATTAGAACTAACTATCTAACATATGACTGTCAGGGCCGGCCTAAGGGCCAAGCAACCCAAGCAAGGGTTTTAGGCCTCAAAATTTTGGATGAAAAAAAAAAAACCTCTAAAAAATTAATTTGGTTATAAATATATTATATGACAGATAAATTACAGATATTTGCATAGCTTAACTGATTATCAAAAATGCATCAATTACTCTTGGTCATGAATTCAAATTTTGGTCTCCACAAAATTGATCTTATATAAATATTATGTTAAAAAATAATAATTTTAAAGGTCACATTAAATTTTTTGTCTTAGGCCTCTTAATCTGATGGGCCAGCCTTGATGACCGTTATGCTAGTGAGTAGTGACAATGCCTCGGCTCCATGGTCAAAGACTGAATTATCCTGTGTACAGTCATGAACTGTATATACAAGTTCAGGCAATGGTCAACCTCTTTCTGGTGCATAACCATACAAATATGTTCAAATGAGTTACTTAAGCATACCTCAACTATATATACAAGTTTACTTTATCCTTGAAAATTTATTCTACTTTGCAGGGTTACATCACTTGTCCTTTCTCTCTTCATAAAGGATCGTTCACACACGAAGTCTCGGAAATCGCTAACCCGCTCAACTGTAACAAAAGCCATTCACATTCTGCTTGCATAAGATTTGACCAGGGTAACACCGAATGGAATTTTTTCCGAAACTTGAACCAATGTACCAGGAGGCAAGAACACAGTATATCCAACTTCAGTTATAGATCTGAAACATTGATAGAATTCTCTATAATATCAATGCAGGATCCTACAGAACTTCCCATAGACATGGCCTCAGCAAGCTTAGACCGAGCTGCTTCATGCCGACGCAGGAGTAAGACAGTGTTTAACACAGACCATCTAACTTGAGAATCCGCCTTCTTCTGTGTGAAGCCCAGTCCGTTGAGCAAAGAATCTAACTGTACACAATTAAGAAAACTACAATTATTAATGTCAATACCATGTGCGCATTCCATTTCTCATGACAAAAAATAACAAGTTACCTTTCTTATGTCATCCAAACCTCCTTCAGAAAATCCATATATAAGATACTCGGTGCATACCCCGGCCAAGGCTATACATGAAAATTTGTTCAATGTCTAATAACATAAAACAAAGGTTTTGTCACATAATCAATCTGCATAGCATCGATTAAAGCTAACAAAGCAATTAACATTAGATGTTTGTAAGGCAGAAACATACTGTAGCTGATACTTTCCCCGAGTTAACCTGCATGGCACCAAAGGTAATAACAATCAACATATATAGTCGTCGACTAACCCCAGTTCATGGTCTACTCGATAAGCAAACAGTTCAAAGCGAGTTAAAACATGTATTCCATCATATGCATAAATATTATGTAGTCACTGGACTAAAATAGACGCGAAAAGACAAGGTCTTGCTGCTAAATTGCGACAAGGGTCAAATTCAGACTGCTAGGACAGGTATTCATGCAAAGGACACATTCCTAGTAGATACTTTTTCTTTCTTTCTTGTACCTTTGAAAGTAAAAATAGTGCATTAAATATACGGAACAAATAAAGCAACCAACTTCTTCGAGGAACTCAAAATCCACAAAGGCCGTGCCTGCTTGAATATTGAGAGAACCCTCCTTCGTCAGACCATCCAAACTAGAAAGTGTATATCCTTTAGGAAGTATTCCAACCAGATAAGCAATTAAGAAATGGCCAGCTTCATGCTGCATAATTAAATTTTGTTCTAGTTACTTCATGATGTAAGCTATAAGAAATAAAATTATTGTAAGTACTAACAATAAAATGAACCTGACTTGAATAACCCTGTTGTGGTATTTCTGACTGAATTTGTGACCAATTGTATCAACAACCAGGCCACCAAGACCTCCACCAAAAGAGACCTGAAAACAATCAATTTGATGAGCATAAAAAAATCTCCATGCACTAGTTACTGAAGTAGCATGTAAGCAAACAAACATAGATGTGACGGGACTTTGGGTAGCAGCTAGCGATGATTGATAAACAAACTTGGTCAAGATTTTCATAGTTACGATGTTGTTTTATAAGGAAAAATCAGCATACAAGGATGATGAAAATAAAATGTTTCATTCGCATTGGAAACATTCCAATTTGAAATAAAAAATTTCGATAAGGTTAAAATGACCAACACTCCAACAAGTCAGGGGTAGAAAAAACATGAGATTAGAGAATAAGCTCAGCCAAATAGACAAGTAGAGTATCATAGTTATTACAAAAGTAAACAAATGCTTTTGTTCAGCAAAGATTCTGTTTGGATAAGCGAATATTTATATGATAAGATTCTGTTCAGACAAAGTAGAGAGTATCTTATATCAACATATAAAATAAAGTCAATTTTTTTTTCATATGAACTATAAGTTTTTTTATAAGCAGGGCTTATGAAAATAAGCTAAAAACGGCTGATAGACATGATAAGCTGCATCCATAAGTTCAATCCAAACAAATCCTTAACATATATAAAACAGGTGGTTTTTCTGTGAGACATGGCGTTTTCACTTCATTCATAGTTTGATATAGTGGAATGAATGCAGTAAATTTGAGTCCAGGTGCAAGTAGTAATACCAAATCCAGAGTCCACAGAAACAGCAATCCCAAAGATATATAAAAGATTTGTTGTTGGGAAATTCCGAAGACATTCCAAACAGCAACCCCTCCAACAATAGCAGCAATCAACAAATTTCTCTCAATTGAACCAAGAGTTGTATCCACAGGAGATAGAAGAGACATGGCTTCTATTCCATTTAGCTTCAATTCATCCAATGTATAAAGCCTTTGAGGAACCTGCACAGTAATTCACACAACAAATGAAACAAGCTACAAATACAGTCCCTAATCTTTTATATTCCTAACTTCATAACTCAAGATTAACATCAAGGATCATCAGTGTCACTTTAATTAACCAACCTGTCTAGCCGCGCCGAAACACTGAAGCCCGTTGGGTTTGCCTTGTAAATCCTTAACAAGTGCAAGAGCAGCTCTATCATCCCCTTTTGTTAGCTCCTTGTCTACACTTTCAAGCAATTGTTGCCTGCTGTTAGAAACATTGGTGGAGCATTGGATTCTCACCCTTACAAGTCTAGGTTGCCCGGGGGATGATGGGAAACCCACGCCCACACAGACACCATGCATCAGACACAAACCAATCATCTAATCAAATTCTTTGGATGAATGAAATAAAAATCATGGTATTATTTTGTTTTCCACGCCATGCGACCCTGTCTCACAAAGGCTGTTGTATTTCCATTCAATTTGTTCTCCACCACATAAAATAGGAGACATAATCATATTTCTAAAATCAAGGAAAAACAATTTGCCTAATCTTTAACCCCATTTATTACCCACAAAATAACTTCACTTATAAAAATGGCGTACCATAACCGGTGTCCCTCGAATATCGGTTGAGAAAAAAAAAAGTTATATTGAAAATATCATTTTTTATATTTTTAAGACTTTGGTTACACAAGTTCTACAGTATATGTATATTGTATTTTTATTTTTTTTTTGACAAGATATGTATGTTGTATTTGTTTCATTAACTAATGCGTGAAGGACATTTGTTAGCATTTTTTTATAGAAAATATTTGCATTGGGCAGACTTTACTTATTTACCGCCCGAATTTTAGATTATCATAGCCGATTAACACAACAACAAAAAGAATTACAAAATTGTTTTAGTTATTTACAAAACCCATAATATAGAAAACCCCAAAAAGAATTACAAAATTGTTTTAGTTATTTACAAAAGAGTATTTATACTCTTCTATTAGGCCTACCAGTATTCTGTTTGATCAGTGAAAATATCTAGGAAAGTGTGTTTGTATCATCGATTTGATACCCTACAGAGTGAAAGCTGTAGTTGTTAACGGTGAAATATTAGTACTGTTATTCAAGAAAACATAAAGACGTTCATACATTGTTAAGTACTACACTATATTGATGCTAAAGCATTCTCAAATAACAATTTGAATTGAGAATAATCATCAAATTGGCAACATTGAACTGACACTAGAATAAAATATACAAAAAGAAGGAAAAGTCAGTAACGACTAACACATTCACACACAATCAAGATTTTTCCAGCTTAACAGTATACTGAAAAGGTACTAGTACTACAAGTCAAAGGAAATACAGCAGCCTTGCAGAGAAACAAACAAAGGCCTTGTCAGAAGGGTAGCTAACCACGTGAAGACAGAACGAAATGTCCATAGATGAAGATGATCCTATCTTCAAGATCAATTAAGTTAAGGGACATATACACTTTTTACATTAAAAGATTAAATCTAATTATTAACAATGGTCTATTCCAAAGCTCAGACTCAATTCAAGTTCAAAGAAAATGAATCATTGCATATGACTCATAAGTATCAACAACCACAAATTCCAGATTAAAACGAAGGAACATTAAACCCTTAATAGAAGCTACATGTATATATTCATAATGTTTTCCATTCATCATCAACTAAATGCAGTACAAAACCATTTATGCTACATATGAAGAAAGATAAACTATGACTGCTCAGAACGGAACTAAGAAACCCTAGAATTCTTGAGAAGCAGATCCAATTTCTCCTTTGCCCTTTCCAACCTTCTTAGGGAGCAAAGTCTGATGAATATTGGGCAAAACACCACCATTAGCAATGGTCACAGTTCCCAAAAGCTTGCTGAGTTCTTCATCGTTCCTCACAGCAAGCTGAATGTGCCTTGGTACAATACGATTCTTCTTGTTGTCCCTTGCAGCGTTTCCAGCCAATTCCAAAACCTAATCAACAATTTGAATCGATACAATTGGATTTAGAACCATAAATTAAACAAAAAAGATAGTGAAAGGGAAATTGGAGAAAAGAAACAAACCTCAGCAGCGAGATACTCCAGGACGGCGGAAAGGTAGACCGGAGCTCCGGCACCAACACGTTCGGCGTATTTACCGGCCTTGAGGAATCTTGCGATTCTTCCGACGGGAAATTGAAGGCCGGCCTTTGAAGATCTGGAAACTGATTTGGCTGCCTTTGGCTTGCCTCTTCCACCTTTGGTTGTTCCAGTTGAACTCATTTTCTGATCGGAGAAGAAAATTGAAAACCTAAAACTTGATTTTGGGAGAAAATGGATCTGAGAAGAGTGAGAAAGCGATAACAGATTTGAGGGTTTAATCGGTGGAATCTTATTATATAGGACCCTATCCTATGTGTTGATTGGTCTAAACAGTGATGCACGGATCGCCAGCGTGGCATTCACACTAAGATTCGCGCGAACTATTTCATTTCTTTTCGTTTTTGGCCATTTTCCAACTACCCCGCGCTATATTTCCATAAGGTGTTTTAAAATATAAGGTTAAAAAGGTTTTTTTTTTTCTTTTTTGGATAGAAGGTTAAAAATGTTTTTTATCTCTATAAATATTTAATTTTAATTCTTTTAAATATTTTCCTTTTTTTCTTAAGGAATATTTTCTTTGACTTTTTGT
>Ga0228711_1004912_pt1 | contig 20406 bp, 15 predicted proteins | sample MedpolnodulmetaG_2_FD_177996 | JGI IMG/M metagenome (GOLD analysis project Ga0228711, IMG submission 177996) | Root nodule microbial communities from Medicago polymorpha collected in Santa Monica, California, United States - brown nodules | ecosystem: Host-associated > Plants > Roots > Nodule... | reverse complement strand
AAACATGTTTGGTTTATACGCCTATGACACTGTTTGTGTTCTTGCTTCTGCACTAGATGCATTTTTTAACAATGGAGGAACTTTGTCATTTTCAAATGATTCAAATCTAAACATGTTAAGAGGAGACGCCCTTCATTTGGATAATTTGAGGGTCTTTGTTAATGGTAGCATGTTGCTTCAAAAAATCTTAGACGTCAACATAACTGGTTTAACAGGCAATATCATGTTTGGTCGAGATGGAAACCTAATGAATCCATCATATGAAATCATTAATGTCATAGGAAGTGGAATTAGAAGGATTGGTTTTTGGTCTGAACCTTCTGGACTTCACACTGGTGTGGAATCACCTAATCAATCAAATTCAAGAAAAGGATTATATGGTGTCATATGGCCTGGTCAAACAACTCATACCCCGCGTGGTTGGGTTTTTGCTAGCAATGGAAGACACTTGAAAGTTGGTGTGCCGCTTAATATCACTTACGATGAACTTGTGTCAAGAATTAAGGGTTCTAATATGTTTACTGGTTATTGCATAGATGTTTTTACTGCTGCAATTGAATTGTTGCCTTATTCAGTTCCATTTAAATATATTCCAGTTGGTGATGGTAAAACCAACCTAACTTACACAGACATTCTCCATATGATGAAAGAGGGTGTGAGTGTTATATACCTTCTTAATATATCCCCGAAATTATAAGTATCGATCAAAATAGTCCTTGATTTTTGCGAATCGGGAAACGCATCCCTGAAATTGTTAAATGCCGGTCAACATAGTTTATATGTTAACTTTTAACGTTGGGGACTAACTCAATATGTGGCCCATCCATGTTGATTCCACACACACCAATGCCTCCACATTAAGGATTAATTCGAATATTAAATTTAGGTCCCTTAGAGACTAATTTGTCGGTCATTAGTCTCTACACAATTGCAATAGTGAAAATCTTTTCCCTTGAGATGACCTAAATTTCATAAGCAAATTAGTCTTCAGTGAGCTGATATTGATATAGGATCAACGTGCAATGTGATATGTCAAGTTAACATGCCACGTCTTAATGGCAGAAGCTAATAGTAGGACACTATGAAGCACATACACTCCTTGGATTTGGCGTGTCCTGATGTTAGACATGTGTCGTGTCCGAAACCGACACATACAATTAAACTGCATTATGTGATTTTCTCAAATTATTAACAGTGTTGTTGTGTCAGTGTCTCTGCCGTGTCTGGTGTATGTGTTCGTATTCGTGCTTCATAGGTAGGATCATTTCAAATGACATTTTGCATTTTCAGAGATATATTTATCAATTCAAAAAATAAAGGACTATTTGAACGATGCTTACAATTTCGAGCACCAATTTTCCTATTTGCTCATTCTTTTTCATATCAACTTCCTTTGTTTTGTTTTACATTCTTGTATTGAAATATTCTTCTTATATATGCAGGTCGTTGATGCTGTGGTTGGGGACATTACAATTACCACAAACAGAACTAGGATAGTGGATTTTACACAACCATATTCTGAGTCAGGTCTAGTTGTTGTGGCACCTATCAAGAAGTTGAAAACAAGCCCGTGGGCCTTCCTAAGACCATTTACACCAATGATGTGGCTTGTCACAGGAGTGCTTTTCTTTGTTGTAGGAGCTGTTGTTTGGATTGTAGAACGTTGTTTCAATGATGACTTTAGAGGCCCAGCTAGAAGGCAGTTTGTCACCATTATATGGTAATCTTGTGCCAAAAACAATTACACAAGATTAAAGCGCCTTATCTTAGCTCTTGTTTTATAATGTCATATATATACAAACTTTAACAATTGCTAACATATGAAACTACTTCTTTATGCAGGTTTAGTTTTTCAACCATGTTTTCTACACAAAGTAAGTGGTTCAAACTTAAAGATTTTCCTTAGCCATTGCCTAGTTGTTATCCAATGTGTATATGAATCCTCTTGAATCATTGTATGCAGGAGAGAAAACTGCGACCACCCTTGGTCGCTTAGTGGTAATCATATGGCTATTTGTGGTTATGGTACTAAACTGTAGCTATACCGCAAGTCTTACCTCTATCCTAACAGTGGAGCAGCTACCTTTCTTAGTTAAGGGAATTGAAAGCTTAGCAACAAGCGATGATCGCATCGGTTACTTGAGAGGCTCTTTGTCTGAAATTTATCTGACTCAGGAGCTCAAGATACACATATCAAGGCTTGTTCCTTTGAACTCTCCTTCAGAATATGAAAAGGCCTTGAAAGATGGACCAACTAATGGTGGTGTTGCTGCAATAATAGATGAACGTACATACATGGAAATCTTCCTAGCAACAAGAAGATGTGAATTTGGTATTGTTGGTCAAGAATTCACCAAGATGGAATGGGGCTTTGTAAGTATATATATCTATTTTCTTTTCTGTGAATCTCAACTTCATATATACCATAATTCTTTGTTTGAAGTGCTGAGATCTATGAATCACTGATACGGACACGAAACACACTGATACAGTAATAACTGGAAAAATGAAAGTGATTAAATATAACTACATGTGTCAGTGTTATGTCTGACACACCTTCGATCAGAAGTGTCAGTGCTACATACCTGAAGATAGATGTTTGAATGAATATAAAAGAACTTGATCTTTAACAAATCGAAAAGTACCTGTAGCACACATAACAAAAATCATATTCCTTTTTGTTGTATATATACTTCTATTATCATGCTTCATTCATTCTCTTGTAACTCTGCAAAACATACTTTAATGTAAATATAGATTCTAAACCTTCATGGATACATGGCTAAAAATATTTATGCTTACGTTATATATGGTGATCGTATTGTTGGTCACATCACAAAACTTAATCAGATCATAGCATTTAATTTTGATACAGTATTAGTGTAAAACATTCCTATATGCTCCTTTTAAGATGATTTGAACTTAACTCATACATTTTTAATGATCAAGTGATTATAATTGATTGACAAAGTAAAAAAATCTCCACACTGACGGTGCATAACAATTAAATTCTTAGCTCATATCATACATGTTTAAAATCCTATTACAGGCCTTTTCACGGGGCTCTCCCCTAGCAATTGACATGTCAACTGCAATTCTAAAACTATCAGCGAATGGAGGTCTCCAGAGAATTTATGACAAATGGCTAACAAGAAGTGCTTGCAGATCAGAAGAAGCAAAACAAGGCATGGACAGACATGACCTACAAAGTTTTTGGGGTTTATTTCTTATAACTGGAATAGCATGCTTTGTTTCCCTATTTTGTTACGTTATTCAAATGGCCTACAGCTATCGTAAGCATTACTCGAATAACAATAACAGCGTTTAATTCTCATCGCATTCTGCTCGTCTTAGATCATTCCTTTCCTTTGTGAAAGAAAAGGAAGAGGAAAACAAATGCAGTGAAAATAGAATAAAAAAGGAAAAGTCGTCTAGCAGACGGGTAGCACATGAAGATGGATCGTTGAAGTTGGATGACTCGAATGTTGGTGTCCATGTTGGAAACGATGCCTAATTAGTGTTTGTACTAGATCTTTCACTTTAATAATATTCTACCTAGTGAGAATCTGAGTTGCAAGTCTTCTTAAAAATTTCATATTTGCATGAAAGAGTTTGTAAAAGTATGTTTTATGTTAAAGAACAATGAAGTATGCAAAGACAAAAGGGAATAAATAAACTTCAAAGCATTAAGCTATACATTATGCTATACATGCTAACAGGAAAAAAAATACAGGGATTTTGGAAATAGATAACAAGAAAAAGATTGGTGGTCATGCTAACAAATGTTAGAGAAGATAGCTATGATGATTATCTGAATAATATCTTCACTTAACTTGGACAAAATATTGTTGTCATCTTTAACCAACATGGTGTCATACAAGTGGTACATAGGTAGATACATGTGTCTCTTAATCATTTGATCCAGGGCTCGATACTTGACAAGTGCACGCGGAAAAACCTTTGTTAGTAATGGTTAACCCCTTAAATAGATCTCAGTTATTTTGAAAGATTAATCTTTTCAGTTGCACCTAAATGATATCTACTTTATCCAAAGAGATATTGTTTTCATCTCTAATACCTAATCTCCATCTATAATTCTTTATTTTCATCTCTAATTGGGGGTTTGGATAGCTCACTTGCTTGAATATTGATTTCCTACATGGTTTCATTGTCATTATTTCTCTAATTATTGTGTTTGTGCGCCGTAAAATAACACATACATTTGTTCTAAAATGCTTTTTTTTTTCCTTTATATCAATTTGTAGTATGTCATGCAGGTTGTTCCTTGAAGCTTCTTTATTCTTCATAGACTCCATTGCTCTACTAAACCTATAAAGTTGTATCTACTAATGCTCTTATACAGTTTTTTATTGTCTCTTCAACGGATCTTTCTATTTTGGCATCTTTCAAAACTTTACGTTAAATTTAAAATTAAAGATATGAATTATAAAATATGTTATTTTCAATGAGGTCATATTAACAAATGTCCTTAGAACATTTATTAAGGATTCAAAAATGGAACCAATCACTAAATTTTGTCGATTTTTTTTTTATTTTAATAGGTTGAATACACAATTTCTAAAATAAAGTTTTTATTTTTAATTTTTTAACAAATGCCATAGGACATTTTCCTTTTCAATTTCATTCAAAAAAGATACGAAGCGCATACACGTTAGTTTTTGTTATGTTTTTATTCTACTAATTGAGAGTTTGAACCTCCTCCGGTGCTTGAAGGTCCATTTCGATGAGAGAAAATAAAATTAAGGATTAAATATGTTTTTTGTCTCTATAAATATAACAATTTTTCGTTTTAATCCCTCTAAAAAATGTATTTGCCTTTTAGTCACCAAAAGTTTTTCATCTTCACTTTTGGTCCATTTTTAAGTAAACTCATGTATAATTCATTTTTTAAATAAAATTTTACGGAAAGATTTATGATATTATAAGAATCACTCCCAATAAAAATTATAATTTTTTAACAAAACATGAATTAAATATGAATTTTTATATTTTGATGGTTAAAAATTCATATTTGATTCATGTTTTCTTATAAAATTCTTTTCTTTTTTTTTTGGAGATATTTTTACAATATTCTACAAAAAATTACACAATTTCATTAAAAAAATACAAAGACTACACATGAGTTGACTTAAAAAATATGGACCAAAAGTGATGATTGAAAATTTTATAAGGACTAAAAGTTGTAGAAAAGTTTTAGAGAAACTAAAACAAAAAGTAGATATATTTATAGGGATCAAAAACATATTTAACCTTAAAATTTAATGATTAAAGTATTACTCTCTTTGTTTTTAAATTAGTCTCCATGAGTTTAGCTCAGTTGGTAGAGACATTGCATAATATATGTGAGGGTCGGAGTTCAAACTTCAGATACCTAACTTTTCCACATTTAAAATGTGGTGGCTCTAGCCACTAGACTGTTTGATAAAAAAAAATCATTTTGGCTATTTCACATTAAAAAATGTAATTAATTTGATATGAAAAAGAAAAATAATGAAATATTTTATAAAATTGTCCTACATTAATAATATGGAAAAAATAAATAAAAAAATTATACGAATAGTGAATAATTATAACCAATGGTAAAGTAGAAAATGTAACATTGATTATTCATTGGCATCGTAAAACGTCGTATAATTTAGACAATAATTTAAGACGGATAAAATATAAATACATAAATAAAAAAATTTCTCTCTCTAGAATTGACTCTCAACTCCTTAAGTACAAGTGAGGGATTCAAACCACAGCAATTGAATTTCCTTGTCAGACCTCAACTGTATGTGTACCGAACAAAAAGCAAAATAGATGAAAGTGAAAACATGCAACAATAACAACTTGACTTCTTGTAAGCAAAGAAGTCAAAGTCAATTTGCTATGGCAAAACAAAAGTTATTTTCAAGGAAAAAATATTTATTATTTGTGATACTTATTTTAAATTTTATTTGTAATTAAATTGAAATTCATTAAATTTGAAAATTTGGCAAATGATCTATTGAACTTTTAAATAACAATTGGTTTTTTTTTTTAAGAAGCTAAATTAGTCCATCTAAATTAGTAAATGAGAGAATTGAACTTGAGACCTCGAGGAGGAGCACACTCCCAGATCCCAAGTCAATACCACTGAGTCAACTCAAGTGGATAAATAACAATTGGTTTTATTTTGATTTATTTGTTTAAATTTCGTCTCCCATATGTTAATGAGAATTGGACCAAGGATACATGCTTGCCGTGAATGTTGAAGTCCTATCGAAGTCTCACACGTTAATATATGGGTCTTACAATGGTATCGGAATACTCTTTAAGCATTCTAAATTACTTTAGAAATGTCAAAGTTTTCAATTTTTAATATATTTTATTACACAAACTTTCATAAAAAATTACTATTTAAAATCTTTAATCAATGTCCCAAAAACACTAGTTAACATTTACCTTAATATATACACCCTCTGATCACTATTATAAACAAAATTTATATTTTACATTTATTCAATTACTGATGTATATAGTATTTATTATAGACCACATATATCATTTAATGAATGAATTTAAAATGTTATTAATTTTTTTATAGTACATGTGTTTGGCCGACACATTTAATATGTTTAACTACACATGAACCACGGTTTAAATAAAATAAAAACCATGATTAAGACCTGTCAGAAGATCCAACCATACATGAACCTTAGATTTCTGTGTCATTATTATTAAAACAACAAAAATTGTTTAGCCATCAAAATACTTTATCCACTCAAAGTTCAGCAATTGACACCAACTTCATGGCAACTTCTCCATATGTTTTTCTCGTTTTTCACACAACACAACCCAAGTGGGTAAATAACAAAGCCACCAAAGCACATAACCGGAAGAAACCTCTGGTACTAGGTTATTTTGATTGGTCCTGCTTGAACCAAAACATATGATAGATTGGTCCAACCTAAATGGCACCCATATCATATTCATATTCAACATATGCTTGTAAATCCAACCCCTAAGATATTATATTTGATACCAAGGGTCCCTCATTATTAGCCTTTTGATAATAATAATAAGCAAAAGTTGAAGAAATAATAACATTCCACCATTCATTTTCATACATATTTTATTTTCCACAACTTTTACATTTCCTTTTTTAAGATCTACCCTTTTCTTACTGTCCAAAAATATAGTCCAATCATTCTACTCCATTTCTGATTTTGCCTCCTTCTTCCAGTTAAAGTTTGAAATGAATATGAAGTTTTCTGCTAAATATTGGCATCAGCTAATCAAACTTTAGGTATATTAATCTTTTTGAGTAAAGTCATATTCTTATTCACATGCTGTTAATTGTTATAATAATGAGAACCACTTTACTGCTTTATTCTTTCCCTGGTTGGTTTTGAGTATGATATGTGTTTTGCATCTGTGTGTTCTGTTCATGTTATTATCTTCCAAATATAGACAGAAAAATAAGGTTACTGTAAAAATAGGCCATGAAAAAAATTAGTTTTTTTTTTATAGTTAAGTTTGTGTGTAATATATGAGTGGTTAACTTTTAATCTTTTTGTAAGGTGTTTATTTACTTATTTGTTTAGCAGGGTGATTGTTAAGAAATTGCAACCATGATTAGAGTTTGGTTTGTGGTGTTGATGGTTCTCTACAATTTGATGTTCTCTTCAACTGTGGCTGGCTTGGATAATTCCACAGTACCTCCATTTGTAAATATTGGAGTACTCTACTCTTTCAATACTAGTGTTGGTAGAATGGTGAAAATTGCAGTAGAAGCTGCGGTTGCAGATATAAATTCTGATCCTACTATTCTTGGTAATACTAAGTTGAACCTCTCAATGCAAGAAGATTCAAAATATAGAGGCTTTTTGAGCATTGCTGAGGGTAATTCCATCATAATACTCCTAGCTTTAAATGTTAAATTTCTTTCTGTTAGACAAATGACTTTATAAGCTGTTTTTGTAAGCTATCTTTGAGAGCTTATGGAAATAAACTGAAAAATAGCTTATGGACATGTCATAAGTTGTTTCCATAAGCTCTCAAGCAGACTCGCAAATACGTATGTCAGTAGATAAGATCAAATAAGTCAATGCAAATTTGAAACAGACCTCAAGTCTGATATGTTATGATTATTGTATTAAATGCGTTGTAATTGTAAACAGCGTTGCAGCTCATGGCGACACAGACTGTGGCGATTATCGGTCCTCAGACGTCTACGACAGCTCATGTCATATCTCATATAGCAAATGAGCTCCAGGTTCCTTTGCTATCATTTACAGCCACTGATCCGACTCTTTCTTCGCTTCAATTCCCGTTCTTTGTGAGAACTTCTTTCAATGACATTTTTCAAATGACTGCAATAGCAGACATTGTTAGCCACTATGGTTGGAGAGAGGTTATCACAGTCTATGGTGATGACGACCATGGGAGGAATGGAATTAGTGCGTTGGGGGATAAGCTTGCTGAGAGGCGTTGCAAGATCTCGTTTAAAGCTGCAATGACTCCTGATGCAACGAGTGAGGAGATTACCGATGTGCTAGTTCAGGTTGCCCTGGCAGAATCTCGGATTATTGTTCTACACACAAGTACTGCTTGGGGTCCAAAGGTGTTGAGTGTGGCGAAGTCTCTAGGAATGTTGCAAAATGGTTATGTCTGGATTGCTACTACTTTTCTCACATCTTATATTGACATAGATAGTCCTCTCTCTTCAGATGAAATGGATAACATTCAAGGAGTTCTAACACTAAGAATGTACATACCGGATTCTAAGCTCAAAAGATCGTTCATTTCTCGGTGGACCAATTTGACTAGTGGAAAAACTGCAAATGGTCCTCTTGGTTTAAGTACTTATGGTATCTTTGCATATGATACTGTTCATGTGCTTGCCCGTGCCCTTGATACATTTCTGAAACAAGGAAACCAAATTACATTTTCAAACGATCCAAAGTTAAATAAACCACGTGGAGACAGCTTGCATCTTGACGCTGTGAAAATTTTCAATGAGGGGGATCTGTTACGTAAAAGTATATATGAGGTTAACATGACTGGCGTAACAGGTCCATTCAGGTATACACCTGATGGAAACCTTGCAAATCCAGCATATGAGATCATCAATGTGATCGGAACAGGGACTCGCAGGGTCGGTTATTGGTCTAATTACTCTGGATTATCAGTTATTCCTCCAGAAACACTTTATTCAAAACCGCCTAATCGTTCCATTGATACTCAAAAGCTACTCACGGTCTTTTGGCCAGGAGAAACAACCCAGAGACCACGAGGTTGGGTTTTTCCAAACAATGGAAAGCTGTTAAAAATCGGAGTACCTAGAAGGTCTAGTTACCGTGAATTTGTTTCTCAGGTACAATCCACTGACACGTTCAAGGGATTCTGCATTGATGTATTTCTTTCCGCAGTAAACTTGTTGCCTTATGCTGTCCCCTATAAGTTTGTTCCATATGGTGATGGTCAAAACAACCCTAGTAATACTGAGCTTGTGCGTCTGATCACTGCCGGTGTGAGTATCGTTCAAATAATTCTCACATAAGTTTGGATGTTTTATGTTACTTTTCTGAGACTACATTTTGTCTTTACCATACAGGTCTTTGATGCTGCAGTAGGTGACATCACAATTACTACAGAGAGAACAAAGATGGTGGATTTTACTCAGCCATATATTGAGTCTGGCCTAGTGGTAGTAGCATCGGTTAAGAAGACGGATTCAAATGCTTGGGCATTTTTGACACCATTTACACCAATGATGTGGACTGTAACAGCTATCTTTTTCCTACTAGTGGGAGCTGTTGTTTGGATTCTAGAGCATAGACTGAATGATGATTTTAGAGGACCTCCTAAAAAACAAGTAGCGACAATTTTGTGGTAATCAAATCTGGTCTTTCTCTATTTTATCATATTGAACCTTTTTGGAATTGGAACCCAAGCTATGTTACTGATGCATGCAATAATTATGTATCAATGTTACAGTTTTTAAACTGAAATTACTTACAGCTACATGTTTGTAACTTATTTTTGTTTTACTTTGCAGGTTTAGCTTTTCAACGATGTTCTTCGCTCACAGTAAGTGCCGTTTCCGTCTTCTGTGACACTTATGGTCCATATATCAGTGGTAGCAACTTCGAGTAAATATATTTTCTCTTTTTTTCCATACAATGTAGGGGAAAATACTGTGAGCACTCTTGGTCGTTTTGTCCTGCTTATATGGCTATTTGTAGTTCTAATAATTAACTCGAGTTACACAGCAAGCCTGACTTCAATCCTCACAGTGCAACAACTTTCTTCACCTATTAAAGGCATTGAAAGTTTAGTAAATAGCAAAGAGCCTATTGGTTACTTGCAGGGTTCTTTTTCCCGCTCTTATTTGATTGACGAAATCGGTATTCATGAATCGAGATTAGTTCCTATGAAAACACCTGAAGAAACTATGAAGGCACTGGAGAAAGGTCACCAGAACGGTGGTATTGCTGCATATGTTGATGAGCGTGCTTACATAGAGCTCTTCCTTTCTAGCCGGTGTGATTTTAGTATTGTAGGTCAAGAGTTTACCAGAAATGGTTGGGGATTTGTAAGTATCTCCGTACACAGACTACTAATTGTCTTTTCAGTGCTTGGTCTTCGCAATTTTTTTTGGAATCAGAGCATGCTTTTTTTCCTAAAGAAAGTGTACATGCACTTTTCGCTTGAAATTTTAATCGATGCAGCAATTCATTTTTTTTTCAGGCCTTTCCACCAGACTCGCCATTAGCAGTTGACCTGTCAACTGCCATTTTGGAGTTGGCAGAAAGTGGAGATTTACAAAGGATCCATGACAAATGGCTCTTGAGCAGTGCTTGTAGATCACAAGGTGCAAAGCTTGAAGTGGACAGACTCAATCTCAAAAGCTTTTGGGGCCTTTACCTAGTTTGTGGTTTGGCATGTTTCCTTGCTCTCCTGGTATATTTTATTCAGACCGTGAGACAGTACAAGAAGCACAGTCCAGACGAACTAGAGTCTTCTGGCCAAGGTTCAGGATCTTCGCGTCTGCGGACGTTTCTTTCATTTGTAGATGAAAAAGAAGTGATAGTTAAGAGCCGCTCGAAGAGAAGGCAAATGGATAGAAGCACAAGTGAGGTTGGATCAAACATCACCTCCAATAAAGATTTTTCTCGGTCATCAACATCGTTAAACAGAATTGATTCTCCTAATATAGTCTGACCAACTGTTGCTCAGAATTGATTCTCTTAATATAGTCTGACCAACTGTTGCCCATTTTATGTACCTCAATGAATTTGGATCCACTGCAGTCAAACCTGCATTCACTATTGCAGCTGCTGGGTTCATACTACATTTCTTTTACTTTTTCAGTAAATATATTTGTAAGATATATCATCTGTGTCTGACTGTAGGGTAATGTACGGGTGTAGAACAAGATCCCTTTCTAATTTCTATTCTTACTTATAGTTACTGTAGTATATATAATTTAAAACGAAGTCATCCAATCCAATTACTATTGAAAATGTAATATACCAGTTGGGAATTCCATCTCTTAGATTGTAGCATAACAGCTGATATTTACTCAACACAGTAGATCGTTAGGTATATGACATAATTGATATTACAATGTAAGCGTTTGAGCTATATACAATTATAAATAGAGGAAGTTTTATTTACTTAACTGTTATTTTTTTAGTTCTGAGACGGTAAAAAGCAAATTAAAAAACATTCGCTCAAGTGTCTTAGCTTGGCCATGCATGATAAATTGACCTATTCAGTCGAAATATTAAAACCCTCAATGCTAGAATCAAGAGTTAACGGTAGCATGTATTTCTACACATTTGTAGCAAATTGGTGGAAAAAGTGAAGTTAAAAAGGCGCGACTTAGATTGATCAGTGACAATATAAACACATTTATACATAAATCATTGCTTTTAATAAAATATATACATAATCTGCTTCATGCTTTAACCAGTTTTCCCCATATGATCTATTTTCATATGGGGAAAACACCTTTGAAAACACTCTTCCTTGCATAATCATCATTTTAAAAATACCTTTGAAAGCACTCTTCCTCCTTGCAATGCTTGCATATAACATTATACACTTCAATCAAGAGTCTTGGGAATCGGTTTGCAAAGTAGCCATCGTATCCTTCAGGAACAGGTCCAACTAGTTCCTGAAAAGCCAATAAGAAATTAGAAGCCATATATGTTGATGGATAGCTTTCACGTCCTAGAATAAGGATGCCATACTTATGCATGAGTTATCAGTATTAATTTTTCATGCGAAACACATCTGTAACAAGAATAATTATAGTTTTAGGTACACGTATTTTCTGGGCCCTCACATGTTAGTTCTTGAGGTATTTCCATACCTCTGATTATTCTTTGAAAGCATTTGAATGAAAGATAAGCCGAAAAATACTTATGGATATATCATAAACTATGTTCATTAACTTTTCCAAACACCTGTGCAAATATTTGTAGTAAGATAATCCCAAATACACTCTTCCAGACACCCACATTAAAATGCCAAGAAAGAGGATTTGTTGTGTTTGGTTGAAGGAATCAGAGGATGACTTGAAAGTGGGAATCAGATAATTGGTTGTATAGACAATCATGGTGGGTAAGTTAATAAGCCACTGAAACATCAATAGTTACAAGAGGAAGAGTCGGTAACGTAGAGGTAAAAACATTAAAGGTGGCATGGCATGAATGCCTATGAGTGGAAATGGAGTGAGTGCAGTTGAAATGAGTTCAAAGGATTCCTATCAAGCTAATGAATGAATTGGAAAGGCAATCTATGAGAGGCTAAAAATGTTTAGATTTTGCTGACGCAACTTGGAAATATGATGAGAAAGAGTTGGCACGACTAATCCACAGCCTACACTTTAACCTTTACACAGATTTAATAGGTTTGAGTCTTGAACTCTCACAATCTAGTCTGTTAATGCTCACACTGGCCTTGTTTTTATTGCCACCGTGTTTAAGTTTGGAATTACCGCTTTGAGCATTTTTGTCACAAACCGTCCATCTTATGGGACATAAGGAATTTAATTTTACCATGAAAGTGTATCACTAGTTTAGATTTAAATAATGGGAGTTTATTCTATAAAAATTGATCTTGAACAAAAATATAGTCTGATTGGGTATTGTAATGCAACATGCACATGGGGCACCTCTGATGTCATGAGAATCAATTATTGCTAATTTCTCAGGAGTGATTGAAAGTTGTTAAAATATCATTTGCTCTACTCAATGTTTCTGGACAACGGACATCTACACCGCTCAGGTATAAATGTTCCAACCTTATTAGCAAATCTCATCTGCTAGGCAACTTGAAGCTGAATCCACCCCATGGATTTTGAAGTCGTTTAGCGTTATTTATCCCCGTATACACAGGTTGGGTGCTGAGTTAAGGCCTTAAGGCTCAATCCAGCCCACACACCACATAAATGTAAAACCTATAACTGAATTTCATAATGGACAAAACTTAGGTACAATTCTTTAGGTGCTTTTCGTATGGTTCTTAACTAAAAATACACCTTTTTTGGATATACCAAACTATGAGAAAATCACGGTGAATTTAGTTAAGAACCATACGAAAAGCACCTAAGGAATTGTACCTAAGTTTTTTCCTTTCATAATTAGTTGTTTATATTTTAGTTTTCAAGATGTCTTTATTGACTTCATTAAACTCTATATACATATAGAAGAAACTAACATGATTTCAAATTATGGTAGCCTGCATTATGATTATGATATATAAACACGTACATATATATTTATCATCTATCATGGGAATGAAACAAATAAATCTATTAAATGCTACTAGTCCAAGAAAGTACCTGGATTTCTTGTGGCAATTCTCCATAATGATTTAGCTTGTTTCTCATAACCCGCAACAAGTGTCGAACACTGTTAAAGTTATAACGCCGGTAATGACCAATGTTAGCAATGAAAGCTGGTTCCATCTTTTCATCCCATTTACCACCTAAGGCCGTTGTGGCAATGCTTTCTAAGTCCCTCAAAAGATCAGAACCAAGAAGATCTCTATCTTCCAGTTCCAGCCTGTCACTGGTGTCACGTAAAAATGAAAGTCTCGTCTCGGAATTCCAGAAAAAAGGATGCTGCAACACTTCAATCGCTTTCGGCCTGGAAATAACGGAAATAATTTCTTAAATGAAATTGCTAGTTTGCAAACAGAATCATAAATAAAAAAGTTAGAGATATAACACAATTCACGGACTTCTACCCAAAAGCTAAGGTTTTTAGGAGAGTTGATCTTTGGCAACAATACAGATTCAGTCACTCGTATTATTGGAGCTATCATACAGTCTCTAATCTTAATTTAAGCAATCAAATGTTTCTATTTGTCAAGTTTATTCAATCATGTGAAAGTGATAGCATTTGTGACTCTTTATAACAGAAGCAGTAGAAACGATGGAGTTCAGGACTTTGAATATGATAATAATGTAATATGATTGATTTACTTTATACCCATACTAATTTGATACAAAAGACTAAACACAAACTCCTATTTATAGAAATACAAAGCTCCTACTCCTAAATAAATAGGGAAAACAGGAAACAAATCATGATAATAACCATGTAATACAACAACAACCAAACCTCATCCCACTAAGTGGGGTCGGTTAATAACTACGTAATATGAAAACTAATTTTAGTGTATAATCTAAGATACTACATGATTATAAACTGATCCTGGGAGATAAACTAGGATACGCAGACATAATATCAAAGATATTGCAACATATTTTTTATATTCTAACATTACCCTTCAATCTAAAGTTTAACGAACTTTAAACTTTTTACAAATATACCCTTCAAAAGAGAAAATAGAATAACCAAGGTAACCAGACCCATAAAGATATCTTAAATAAACCATGAAGACTACCAGAAATATAACCAATAAGGTTTATGCCAAAAAAACACGAAACCAATCAGCCAACTGAAGAAACTGTTGAAAATTTCGACAAAAATCAGTCAACTCAAACTGAAATGATATTGGGCAAGATGTTGTCGTTAGCCTAAAACGACCAATATAAGTGTGGGACAGGTATTGATATTTTCTGTGACCGGTGTCCGCAGCTCAGTGTTGGCCATGGTTGGACTACATAGTGATTTGGCTTAAGACGAGACTCACACAGAAAAAACCAACAGAAGCAAAATACCATACCAGAAAGAAATACAGTAGCAAGCTAGAGACTGAAATTATAATGAAATAGCATAATTTCAATTTATCCTATTCGAATAAATCCTAGTCTTGGCTTAAAATAGGACCTCCTGAAATCAGCAGACCAATAAAAAAAATAAAACTAAAATAGATTAATGTTATCAAAATAGGGCAACACTCTTGCATCTTAAATTATTATTCATAATATTAATAGGTATGTTCGTATGAACCCTGAGCAAGTCATAGCAGATGCAATACTGTGAAGTTATGAGAAGATATATTTCCATCGTCCAAAAACACAATGAATGATTTACCTTAGATTAGGGTCAGGGTTTAATAAACAGCTAATAAGATCCTCAGCTTCCGGAATGAACTGCACTAAGAACAGATTTTTTCGATTCTTCACAATATTGATATCACGCTCAAGATGTTGTCCAAATGGATGTTTTCCCCCAGTCATACAGAAAAAAAGAATACAACCTAAATTGAATATATCTACAGCTCGTGTTTGGCGTCCTTGAACAAGCTGCTCTGGGGCTTGCCAACCTGAACTGCCCCCACCTGCAATTAAGCCATTAAACCTTGGTGCAAGAAGAATACACTTATTAAAGTACACTAGGCTAAGGTGTAGGCTTTGGCTAAAGCAGACTACCCTATTTAAACAATATAAAGAGAAAAGGTAAATGAATAACATTAGATTGGATCGATATTGAAACAAAATTACATTCCCTAAGAGATAATAGATATGGAATTTTTTTTTAAAAGAAAACAAAAATTAGGAAACAACAATTATGAGACTGTTTGGTTTGGTGTTTTCTATTTTCACTCCTTTTCAGTAGTAATTACAGAGGTGCATCCTTGTTTTCATTTTGATTTCTAAAAACTTGTGCAATGCAGTGAAAAGAAGGAATGAGAATTTTGTCAAAACAAACAGGAAAATTCCACTAATAAAATAAGACTACCAAACTTAATTAAATAAGTAAACATACAAGAAAGGAAAATAAAATTAGAAACCAACTAGTTAGACTATTTCTTTAGTTAGATGGCTAGTTGAGTCCACAAAAATTTATAGTAAAAGCAAAGTATTATCTTAGGTGGTTCGGTTCAAGCATCAGTGGCAGGGACCCGTTGAGGCACCGATAAGGAAGGTAGACTAAATGGAAGACAATCCAGCAGTTAGAGGTAGTGAGACCAAGAAAAACAAGGCCAAATCATTAAGAGAGATTTCATATCAATAGTCTATCATTAAATAGGATCTATGGTAGGACATTATGTCATCATTTGATAGATATTGTCAACCCCACCTAGTTCAAAAAAAGTTTTGGCTGTTAATGTTCTAAGATATGTTGAAGATAAACCAAGACAGTTAAAGTACTTTGAAAATATTAAGAGATATCTAACAATCACCATGTTGTAATTTACAGATGCTAATCTCATGCTAGACATAATTGGACATTCACGTGGTAAATGCTAGGAAATGTAAACTGTTTATAAATTCTTCCTAGTGCTTACCAGTAGCACTATGACCCAAAGAGGACATATTATCAAGAAGACGTTTGCTAATGCCCATGTCAGAAAGCTTTGCACATAAGGATCTTTCCTTGATCAATAAAACATTTTGGGGCTTCAAATCTCGATGTATTATTCCTAATTCATGCAAATGAACAACCCCGGCAACAATATCCCTAAGTCGCAAAACAAAGATAGAAGTTAGTTTTTAATAAAAACGTGTAAAATAAACTACACTTACAATGTGGGCATCCAAGTAAGAGTTTTCATCAAATGAAGGTTTATCTCACTTTTCAACTTCAAATAACTTAGATCAACTGCAAGAATCCATATGGAATCTAAATAGGTTTTTCCTTAGTCATCCTCTTTTATTCACTATTATGCTTTCCTCCAACCTTGGACTATCATATTTTATTACCTTCATTTTATGTCATCCATGGTCCCCTCTATACCCTTTGGATTCTCCTACCAATACATTGTACAGCGAAATTGTTATCGTAAATTTTGCATCATCTTCTACTTACTCAATTTACCTCAACCTTATATGTTAGATCCAATATCCTCATTTACAAAACACAACCTTTTCTTTTACAGTCATCTTTACTAACAAGGTGCATTTGTTAAGCCTAAAACCAAGCTACACTATAAAACCATTACTTCTAATTTCAAACTATATTTATTAACTATTCCCTAAAACTTCACCGTTAAAAATTTCAAATTTAAACTAAAGCATTCAGTGCATGTGAATTCTAAGCAGACACCACCCCAGTTCCCCACAATGGAGCATATCACTCTTCCCAGCATCGTGTATCTCACTAGTCAGCAAAATCTAGTAGGATAATTTGGTAAGGTTTTGCAACCTAATATAATGCCTTCTTCACCTAGGAACTTCCAGGAATTCAACCTGGTCCAATAGCATTCACTAACCTCATTTTTTACAGTGTTTAATGAGAAAGAAATGAGAAATTATAATCTCATAATTTATCTATTAGTATTATCTTTTGGCTGAATATGTCTTTAAATAAATCATCAAATCAAGAAGAAATAATACAAACCTCATCAATTTCAGTAGTAGAGATGATGGATAGCCATTTTCTTTCCAAAGATATTGTGCAGTATCATTCCCTGTCTCCATTTGGCCCTTTATCAAACATATGAATGCTTGGTCCTTCCTAAAACCAGAATTTTCTGATGTATCTGAATAAATTTGAATCAAATCGTCTAAGTTGCAAATACAACGTTCCAGTGCAAGGTAAATAAAATCTTGATCATGCTCCACCCCATGCCATCGGACAATGTTTGGATGATAGTCAGACACAATGAGGTTTTGGATTTCTTTAGAGGCTACACTATGATGAGCTTTGACAAGCCGCTTGACTGCAACTGATCGGCCTTCATATCTTCCATCAAAGATAATGGTACCATTGCTTCCTATAGCAATCTCTTTATTTGAAACGAATAATTTGCCGATTCTTCGTCCATCAATACCTTCATCAACTTGATTAAAGTTTGGCCATACTTCTCTATCATTCTTAAACACCTTCACCACAATGACTGAAATGACCAAAACCAGAACAAAAACCATAAACAATACACTAGGTAATGGAGTTGACCATCCACTCTTCTTGTTCAAATGTGAAGCAATCTCAATGAGAGGCTGAAGGAGTTCATCTGTGGTATCATTATTTTGTTGCAGAAAAGGCATAGGAAGCATTATCATATTACCATCATGACCATCAAAAAAATTATCAATATTAGGATGCAATGGAATCATTTCTGAGACAGGCATTGAGAGTATATCATTTCCATGATAAGCCCCATGTGAACTTTCAGTAATTAAAGGTTTTACAAGAAAATTCTTTTTCAGGCGAAAAACTTTTTGCATCTCTTGACATGGGTAAGGCATCGTAAAATTGAGGCCGCTGACAGAAGGATTTTCATCCTCTACATCAAATGTAGTATGCTGGCATAATAATACAGCCTCAAATTCAGCTACTATCAAATTCCATAATACTATTCCCGAGCTGGGGCTAACAGACTTCAGAGAATAATCTGTCCTAAAAATCTTGAGCACCGGCTCTGATGAATTTAGCTTCTCATGATCAGCAAGATCATTATTATCTGCATTGATGATACTTCTAGCGGTGTGCCTGTCATCCCTCAAAGGTGTGGAAGCATTATCTGGATCAGACTTGGCATGGATTTGAATGATCGCCCCAGTTTTAGCTTCAACTACAAACAAAGTGATTTCTCTGTATCCAAGTATAACTGCTCCATCATGTGAGATGGTAGGTGTACGAGGTACAAATTCTGCAATAGATTCTGAGATTCTCTGCAAACATGATAAACAATCAACAAAACATCAATCACAGATCTCTTCCGAAAAGAAAAAAAATTAATAAACAACACTTAGATAGTTAGATATACATAACACGTATCTTCCTAATGCAACAGTTAAATTCATGATAGTTGTCTTAATTCCTAAACCACCAACAAAAATCCATAAATACAACAAGTACAATGTTCAAAGTTCAAAAATATATACATAAAGACAAATACCATTTTACCAAAGCGCTCGTCGTGCATGTACAATGACCAATCATCGCCGCATTCCATGAACCCACTAATTGGTGTTGCAGATGCATTTTCTTTACCACTGCCCTTATTGATAGGAGCTTGATACGAACTGTAGATCGGCGATCCTGTGGGCAGTGACCATAATACCCTCATGGGACCATTCTCATGATTAGCCACCAAATGCATAGTTCCATCTAGTGTGGCAATCAGTGTTGTTGCTTCCTTACTGTCAATAAAAACATTTCACAAAAATAAAAAAAATAAAAAAGAACTGCACAATCTTGCATGGCTATATAGAGTTCATGCATGCGTGTGATAATTAAACATGTTAATAAAAAATCAAAAAAAAAAAGGAAGGAAAAGAGTTATTAGGGAACTGACGGAGGAGGAGGAGGAAGAGAGAGAATGGAGCGTGCTGTTGGAGAGCGAGAAAAGGCATGGACGCAGTAATCTTGATTGAAAAGCGAGAAGAAGAAGAGGAAGAGGAAGAGTTTCATCGAATGATTCAACACGGAAACAGAAATGGAATGGAATGAAATAAGATAAAGGGTTTGTTTATTTATTGGAATTGGATTGAGAGAAGGAGAACAGCAATAGAGATCATCCAAAGATTCCAACCTTCTTCTATTCCATAAAAAAACTCACGTTACTTAGCAGTGTTGCTTTTCCTAACCCGAACTCCCAATATACCTTTATTTTATTATATATTTTTATTTTATCTAGACTCTAACCCTTGCGATGCACAGGTTTATGTAGAGTTTCATATATAAAATATAAAATTGCCTCAATTAAGAGTGATCGACATGCACAATCTCAAAGAAACAAATTAACAACATTTAGTTTGCATCAACAAAAATTAATATGGAAATCAACAAAAATAAATATGGAGTAAAAGTCATTACTTTGCCAAAACAAAGTAATGTTATAGTCTACTATAGTGATTTTTGCAAATAAAAAGTCAAAACAAAAACTTCATGTAATATAATATAGGAGAAATAAAGAGGCCGACAAAATTACAGGAAAAAATGAAGTTTCTAATGAAAAAATTATCATATGGATCAGTCAAATTATCTACAATTTTAAAGATGCAACTTTAATATCGTAACACGTAGTTAGTGTACACAAAAAAAA
>Ga0228711_1004911_pt1 | contig 20408 bp, 10 predicted proteins | sample MedpolnodulmetaG_2_FD_177996 | JGI IMG/M metagenome (GOLD analysis project Ga0228711, IMG submission 177996) | Root nodule microbial communities from Medicago polymorpha collected in Santa Monica, California, United States - brown nodules | ecosystem: Host-associated > Plants > Roots > Nodule... | reverse complement strand
CCTGCTTACGTGGCATCTGACGTGTTAAGCCTTGTAAGAGGTTAACGTTACACGTCACCTCCGTTAACAGACCAACTTAACGGAGGGACCATTTTGATGGACGCCTGTAAAATTCAGGGACTAAATAACTATTTCGCAAAATTCAGGGACGAATTTGGCCGATACGTTAAAATTCAAGGACGAAATTGAGGTATTAGTCAAATTAATAAATATATTTAATTTTGTATGACGAAGAGAAAATATGAGTGAATTTACAAAAAATATCTTATTTATTAATGGTATAGAAAACCTAAATCAAAAGAATTGAAAAAGGATTGTACTAAATGGCACGACGTGACAAGAAAAGAAGCATTTTTTGAGAGGGAAAAAGAAGCATTATTGTTTCATTAATATTTTAAAATGATATATAATTTGGGACAAATATTTTACTGTAATAGTGTTCTAGTATTCTACAACATTAAGTAGTGCCATCATGGTACTCGTTAACATTTCTAAAAATGCTTAAATTAAACTAAATTGAAGGCAGAGATGTGATTAATAGGTCATTGTCAAAAACCTAACTCAATGAGTCAACTTCCTTAACAGAAACATAACTCGGTATAGTCATTGTCAAAAAATTAATTGAGTAGATCAACTTCCATAAAAAAACAGCATTGCATTATTCATAATTAGTGGGTTAAAAGGTATAATCAAACATTGAATACATATAATTTGCTAACTCTAACCATGGCTTAACGGAGAATTTGCTATCATGTTCTTGTAAAAAAAAGGTCTCCTGAATCCTGTCATCTTTAGAATACGACGCTATTATAAGTTTGGAACAAATTACATCGAAGAACACGAAGTTTTCACCGCCGTTTAGCGATAACTAATATCTATTGGAGAATCAGTTAGGCACTCAGTCCCTTGCCACTTGGACTAACATGTTGTTGGTGCTGTTTTTGCAACTTTAATATTGATGTTTTCTATCCAATTTTCCCCATAGAATTTTGGGTATTCAACTCATAACGTTTCTTCATAGGTCAATTATATTTCCCATCTTCACCAATGCTTACTATCATTCCTCCTACGCCTCAAGCATATAAAGAGTTACAATATACTATCAAAAGTAAGGACCCAAAAACTTATAAAAATGGATATAATTAACCTTGTCATCATCAAATCTCAGGTTTAAACGTAATTTGTGATATTACGGAAAAAATATAGACAATTATAGTCGGCTGCAATTGCAATTGTGATGCGACTGGAAAGAGATCGAAAACCTTTACGTCGATACCGCCTTATTGAATTTGCAGACAGTTAATTACATGGTTTCTAGCCTCAAAACAAACAAAAACCACTAATAAGTGATTCAGTGTAGCATATGAAATGAAACCCACATAGGATACATTGAAATGCACTTATCTGGTGAATCCAATGCTGGGCTGTTGCCTTTAAACAAAAGGAAGCAAATTATTTGAAATCATCAATCAGTCTGAAAAATTAACTCGAGACAGATAACCCTGGAACAGCTCATCTCAATAACTTGATTGCATTAAACAAAAAATCCAGTTGATTAGAGATTTACAATAGCAATCAGCCTTTTAGGCTAGAAAGAAAATGAAGATACAAAACGAGGTATGATTTACAATGACAAACTAAATAACCATAATATTCTCTTCTCTCCTCACCAGGTAACCACATCTCTTAATTATATATATTGTTTCACGTAACTTTTTGAACCTTTTTTAAGAAAAATAGGAAAAAGGCATTTTTTGTATGGTATATTGCATCTGTATCTATTTCAACTTGAACTGAATGGATATAATGTATAAGTGAGGTGGAAGTTTTTGGTAGTTCATTACCTATGATCTCTTCTGCTGATGCTTATCTCGGTACTCTCTCATTAGAAGTTCAGCATAGAGAATTTCATTCCACGCATCAGGAACACCAGGAAGGCACCAGTGACTGCAGTCTTGGAATCTCAATGGTGATTTTCTTTCTTCAGGTGATAGATTTTGCTTCCGGTATATCGAGGGGTGACCATCCTTCCGGAAATCTGTCATCCTGGTGATATTCAGGTAGGATACAGGATTTTTCATATTCTTAAGCACCTTCTCCAACACCCTCATCTTAGGCGGGTACTCTGTTAGGTACTTCTCGTTATCAATGGGCGCAGTTTCATGATCACATTGTCCACCCGAATTCCATTGTCCACCACTGCATTAAAATAAAAACGATGGTTATCAGTATTTGTATGCAAGCAAGTCTAGCTTGATTTGAAACTAAACTAAACTCGACCAATAAGAGTTGTCATGCATTTATTTTCTGGACATGAATTGCAACAGAAATCTCAATTCATTTTGATGAATTGCACAAATCACAGCATTCCCTTCAACTTGTAGCCAACCACTTTTATCTGTCATTTTGATTTATGACTTGAATCTTGAATTGTTTTGAAATTTGCATATGACATATCATATCGGCTTATGTTTTTATAGTATATCACTGGTTTTTACTTAAGAAATATCATATTTTTATTGATCGTGTATTTTAAAATTCATAAGATTTTGTTCACAATTCGGAAGATACGTCTTCAAATTCATGATTTGAATTTTGATTTGATAACCAAGATAGAAACAAAGAAGATTATATGATCAACGAGTCTTTCTAGTTCCACGGTCTAAAAATGAACACCGAAGAAATGCATTCTCATCTTGCGAGTAATGAAAATGAAACCAATAACCAGTAGTAATGAATGCGAAACCAAAAGAAGTATTATGAATTACTGATTCATTTGCACTTTACCTGAAATGGGAAGCAGAATAGCCTCTAAACAAGACTATGGACTTGGTTGGATTTACGTTAGCATCAACCCATCTGCCCCAAGTTGTTATAGCTCTTCGGAACGCCTCAAGAACATTCAATTCATCATAGACATGGCTACCTTCTTGGTAATAGTCCTTCCTGAAAATATTCACACCAGACTTAATTAACATTCATAACAAGGTTTGCACTATCTTGGAACTTAGCAAAACAATTAGAATACAAAAGACAAGTTAATAACAATAAACAGAAAATGAGCCTCAATTGCAAATTTGCAATCACTTGAATAATGCATTTACCCTTTAGAAGTTTTATCATGAGTCCACCAGTGGCCAGTATTGAAGACAATGATATCTGCATCTTTATACTGATCTGAAGATCTACCAACTAAATCAAGACGAAGTGTTTCCTTTTTTGTCCCATTTTTATCAGGCATTTCCCACTCTTGAACTAAGAATGGTGAAACAAAAAGCTCAACAGAGAATTTATAATCCTACAAAACCATTGGTACCAAAGCAATATCATTAAGAGAAGACTAACAAAACAAGACAAGAAAAAAACATAAGAAATCAATATTGAATTACCTTAAATACAAATGAATAAGAGGCTTCCCCTCTAAAATGGACTCTTCCATTTGCTTCATAAACTTTCTTTTTATCTTTCACAGAATTTTTTAGTATGCAAATAAGTGATTCCCACATATTCCTATTGAGAGAATCACCAACAAAAACCAATCTCTTGCCTCTCAACAAATCAAGCATTCTATGTGCATCCAATCTATGAGCAACACAACAAAGGTGAATTAAGCACACATATTAACAATTCAACCCAATTATAGTAAACTACAAAATAAATTTAAAAGATCCTAAATCAACCCATGAAAATTAAGAAAAACCAAAACAAATAAGACAAATCTCATTGAATTTAAACCAAACAAAAACATTCATCATCTAGAAAACAAACAAAATCAAAATTATTAAGATTAAAATTAAACAGAATTAGATACCTTGGAAGGCTGCAACCCTTAGGTTTCCATTTATATTTCTGATAATCTTTATCAGGTCTTCCATTTCTAATACAATTGAACTGTTCATCAATTATTGAACAAGAACCTGGTTTATAAAGAGGATAAGAATCATCTTTAATCCATTCTCCATCAAAAAAATCACACTTCATCAAAGACTCCATCAACTCTGCATATTTGTTGCTTCCATTGTTTTGTTTCCTAGCAAGTGAAGCTGTGTAATTATGCAAATCAACACCTTTCAATGAAGAATCAGAACTCAAATTCTTGTTAGGGATAGTTGGAACTGCTTTAACAGTAGCATTTGTAGTTTGATTTGAATTCTTCATAGCTTTGGTTTCATCAGAATTTGATGTGTGATTTGTTGCTAAAGATGGTTGCTTTTTCACAATCTGTGAAGTGGGGTTGGTGATTGAAGTATTGTTTTTGCTTGGAATTGGAGTTTGAACAGGAACAGGAACAGCATCATGAGATGAATTTTTAACAGTGGTTATGTTACTGTGGAGAGTTGTGTTTGGATTATGAGATTGAGAAGTTGCATTGGTAGATCTAGTGATAGAAGTGTTGTTTTGAAATGGATCAAAAGGATGAACAAGATCAGTGGTATTATTTGGTTGTGAAAAAGTGGTTGTATTTGGAAAAAAGTATGAAAAAATAGAAGAAAATTGAGAAGTGGAAGAAGATGGTGTTGTGGTGGTTATTGTCGGAGAAGGTGAAAAAGCTAAGAAAAGAGTGAAAGCAATGAAAACAAGCATAAAAGCATAAACAAAAGCAACAGTAGTTTTAGTTTTGAGAATGGTGAAGATGTTTTTGAAGTCTAGTTTCTGTAAGTTGGCACCAGTAGTATTATTAGTAGTTCCACCTATAGGAACATACTTGGTTGTATCAGCCATGAAAGTAGGATGTAGTTCAACTTTGAAGGGTTTGTGTGAAATGAAATTATGAAGAGGAGAGATCTAAAGACAAAGATAGAAAATGAAGTGGTTGTAATGTATGATGCAGTTATTTTGGCACATGAGATAGGAGTGAAAGTGAAAAAGAAGAGAACAAAAAATGTGTTGGGTGGGGTGGGTATGTTTGGCTAGTCACAACATTAACTAACTTAATCTGAAGTAGTAGTGTGAAGTGTGATTTACAACAACACTAACTAAACTATTAAGACTTTGAGTCAAAAGTGTGGAAAGAGAAAGAGAGAGGGAGAATTGAATAAATAATGCAAGTGATAGGTTGAGAAACAAGAAGGAAGGAGAGAGAGGGGGAACATTTGTTTGCGGTGCCGACGATTCTCCTTGTCATCATAATGGATTTTAATAAGATTCACACAACTTATACTAGTGTATAGTTTAATTAATTAATTTCTAAAAAAATAGTTTAAATTAATTGAAATATTATTTATATTTTATAAAATATGGAAATATTATTTGATAGGTGTTTTCAAAATCGAACCATATTCAAGGTTTTAGTTTTTTTAGTGAGAGAAACTTTAATTTCTTTTAAGTTATTATCGAGAAGAGGTGGTGTTAGATCATTTTTTGACTTGGAATCACTCATCTGCATCTTTTTTTCTCTTTATTTCAATCTAAATAAGTGATTTCAACATATATCAAGTGTTTTCTTTTGTGTTTTTTGTGTTTTCGTCGTCTGAGTGCGGCATTGTTGTTCGTTGTCTTGTGCAGCGTTGTTTAATTTTGTGTCTTAATGTGGTGTTCGTTTGGTTCATATTGAAATATCAGCTTCCGTCAATCACATATTCAATCAATGATTTAGACGTCAACGTTGAAGATCCGAAACTATAGATATTATGGTGATTTAGATTTTATCATATTGTCTGTAAGCATTTTGACAATGTATGCTATTAACTTAGGTGTTGTGAGTTCGCTCTCAGATTCACTCTTTACGTTTTTAGCGATATTAATTCTCATGTATTGTATCAATTTAAATGAATAAATATCATTTTACTTTTTTAAAAAAAATAGAAAAATCAAACCATACTCGATTTCTTCATAGCACTAGCTCACCGAATTAGTGGTTGGATTAATGAATGGGTCTCTTATCAAATCGCATCATCCGATTTATGCTTAAAACAATCAAAATTTCCATGACATATGAATTTCACCGAATAGAATTCAATAAAGATATTGAATTATTTATTTTAACTAATTTCTTATATGTGGAGTAAAGCTCTAAGTAAATATTACACTTTAAATTATGTTTGTCTAAGGTACCGTTTGGCCAGACCATTTTACGGTCTAAAAGCTACTTTAAAATAAAGGTCTTTACGAAAGAAGCTAAAATTGTTTGGTTTCTTTATTTTTGTTAAATTTTAAAGCTATTTTTAAGTTAAAAGTTGTTTGGCAAAATATTGTACAAAACTTTGAATTTATTATTTTTTGGGTGGTGTCTGGGGTTCGAACCCGAGACTTTGCATATAATTATACATTGTCTCTATCAACTGAGTTCAGCTCACGAGGAGAAAACTTTCAATTTATTATGAATCAACATAATAAATAAATAAATGTTTAAAATATTTTTTGAAGGGAAAAAATGTTTAAAATATAAAAGATATTTTTTTACAAATATTATATTTACTCAATGAGGTTTACTTTGTGTAACATGAATACAAATTCGTATCATCATATAAAGGATTTGTTAAATATTTGAATAGGAGAAATAATTTAAGGAAGTTCAAATAATAACATAAATAATATCAAAATAGTTGGTTTTTTCTTTTCCAATTATACACTCTATAACAAATTTCGTTATAAGAATATCATATTTTTTGTGTCATTAAAAAAGATAAGAATTTATATTATATGATATTATATTTGTTACATTGTTGGTGTCATTGAAAAAGATATGTTTAATTCTTTTGAATAAGAAAAAGATATACATAGTTTGTTACAATATAATATAAAGGTGTAAAATGTATATAAGTATAACTTTTTTAGGCATCTATACTTGTTCTTTTAATTGAAATCAAAATTTTATAAAAATAATTATATGCATTATGCAACACTAAAAATAAATTATACGCATTAGCGTAACAAAAAAACAGACAGACAGACATAAAGTATTACTCTAAACGCTAATGTGTGTGTATATTTTGCGAGGTTGAAAAAAGGAAATAAAAATATTTGTGAGGTTGCGATGATTAAACGATACTAAAATTAAATATATAAGTGATAAAAAGATGGTTTTGAAATTAAATATACAAGTGATAAAAAGATAATAAAATTAAATGGACCCTCCTTAAAAAAATTAAATGGATCGGTTCAAAAAAAATAATAAATAAAATGGAAGAAAAAAGCAAATTGCAGTATAATATTAAAAAATAAAAGAAAAGGTTGCCAGTGTGAGTTGAAGAGAGGTGTTTGTGAAATAAATTGCCGAGAAGTAGTTTTTTGAAGTAGCATTCAACAACTTTTGGTCAAAGCTCATTCCATTCAATTTTATGCATTCTAAAAAGGCATTATTTTAGAAGGTATTTTATTGATATTGTGTTTGGTTTAACTTCTCTTTAAAAATGTAGAGAAGCTGAGAAAAAGTTGGGTGAAACGGTACCTAAGTCAAATATTCTTCATGCAATTTGGAAGCTAATAAAAAAATTACAATGGTCTTATTTATATATAAAAAATCAAATTCAACCTCTAACATAGTAAAAAATCCACCATAAGCTTAAGTTGTGATATTTCTTTTGTTGCCCCAGTTATTACTTTTGATGACAATAATATCTTGAGTTCTAATATCAATTTGAAATAAGAATTAGGTCATTTGAAAGCTAGAAACAACTCTAATAGTCTTAAGGATACAACGTTAATAGTTCTTTGTTTAATAGTTCTTTGATAAAATTATAATGTTAGAGTAGTTTTGATAATTGATTAGCAAAAAAAAAAGAAAAAGATAATTGATTAGCAAATAATGTATAGCTCACTCGTTAATAAAGTGCAACAATATTTGCACCAATTTCTCATAATAATTAGCATCGTTTGCTGCCAGTTTATTTATATTTTCTGTTTAATATTGAATGAAATACAATGAACAAGAGGCTATACACATACTTCTGCAAAAAAAGAGGCTATACACATAACATTGGTTGGAACCATTAGTATTTTTTTTATCAAAGTCCAAAAGTATGACCCACGTATGACCCATGCTTTTGTGTGATGAATGTACAGCGGGAGATTGCACTAATCGTAGTGTGTCGGTGAAGGCGCGTTAGAAATTGGAATATTTTCTTCAACTAGGCTCTTGACCCGTGCTACACGGGTCATACCACGTAGAAGTTAATCGTATCAGTCGTAAAAATGTAAAATATATAGTTAAAGAAGTTTTATAACAATTTAAAAATATGTTCCTTTATAAGACAACAATAACAACAAAATGAAATGGTATCGTACAAAACAAAAAGGTTTGAACATTAACCATCAAGATACATTACGAAAGACTTCGTGCTAAACAACATTTGAGGTCGTATTAGTGTTCTCTCCATCTCCATCAACGATTAGTATTTTCAAACCTTGTTTTGAAGTGACTCTGGAAATTGCAACATACAACTGATCATGCAAGAACACAGGACTCGGCAAATAAATTCCAACATTTTTAAGTGATTGTCCTTGACTCTTGTTGATTGTCATGGCAAATGAAACAGATATTGGAAATTGTCTTCTTTGAAATTTGAAAGGAATTTTAACATCAGACGGTGAAAGAGATAACCTGAGTATGAAAACTTTTTCGCCGATGTTACTTCCAGATATAACCTTTGTTTCAAGTACAAATTTCCCCTTCTCGGTTTCTCTTACACTATTTAACTATATGACCAATGACATCTGCAACAAAAAAAATTGCATTATCATTTACATAAACAGAAAAAAAACAAATTCGTATAACTAAAAGGTAGGATTTCATACCAGCAACCACGTCCTCTTCCGGAGATATCAAAATGTCTTTGAAAGACATGAATTCAAACACGTCCCAAGGCACATTGCTTGCATTCACCTTAGTAAATCTCGCATTTTCCATCATGTTAAGTTTGTACGTGTGGCAAGAGTTTGTAATTCCCCTCTAAATCCTACCATGACATTCTGTAGCTTATATGTTCCTCCTTCTTCAACCATTCTTTGAATCGTTGGCACCATGTATTTACGAACAGTGGCATGGATCCGTCCTCGCTAAACAAAAATAACATGTCATTAACATGAACCAAAATACATGTAATCGAAGTGGCAACTTGAATTAGTGTTCATGGTTATACATGAAGTTTATATAATATACCTTCTCATCAACCAATATCATGTTCATGAAGATGACGTCGTCTGGATTTTCCTTATCACGGATCAGCCATATATGGGCCACACGTACAATCAACTTCAAATCCTTCTTCCCACCTGTCACAGCTGAAATGGGGGTGAAAACGTTTGTCATCTTAGCAATTGAAAGAAACAGCTATTTTTGCTAAAAGAACAAAATAGTTGTATTCTCACAACTAAGTGACATTTATATAGGTAATTGATAAGTTGAATTTGAAACTTTTAAACGTGAATGACCATAGTCTTCTTTGGTAATAATTACTATTCATTGCAGCCATAAAAACAATTACTGCATAATGCTTTGTAATGCATTATGACGTTTCCAATTCCAAAAGCTGTTAGTGTCAATCATAAATACCAATAGTTGATATTTTGGCGTGGACGTTGGTTTACTACTTTACCATATATTCATGACCTGAATTTTCGATTAGCAATAAGTTTTTTTTATTCACAATGAAATATCATTAAGTTTAATTAATATTTGAAATTTGACTTGTAACATGGATGAATGGCAATTTCAAATTCGATTAGCAATAACTACGTGTTAATTTTTCTTTTATTCTTCATGAAATATCATTAAGTTCCATAAAGCTCATTACTTTTTTCTTTTATTTGATTAGCATTACTAACCTCTTCTATTTCGTATGAGCAGTAAGTTTCTTTTATTCGCAATGAAACATCATTAAGTTTCATAAATATTTGAAATTTGACTTGTTAACCATCACGAACATACGGGTCAAGATTTAACCCATTCGATTAGCAATAACTACGTGATAATTTTCTTTTTATTCTTTATGAAATATCATTAAGTTCAATAAATATCATTACTTTTTTCTTCACCAGATGCATTAATTGAGATGACTTTGTATATACTAACAATACTTCTATTTTGCACAATTAACGTGACTCAATAAAAGACATCCTTTATATTGGCATGAGTATTAAATTGTCAATAATATCATTTAATTCTTTAATCACATCTGTTTTGATGTGATTAAGCGCTATTAAAAGCAGACAAAGAATAATTAAATGATATTATTGGTTTAATTTCCTGAAATGCATACAGGTTGACTTGCCTTTTATGTGTTTACTCGATCATTATTGAAAGCTCATTTTTAGGCATTCCAGGCACACCAACATTTATGACATAGAGAAAATTGAAAGTCTATTTTGATTTAGGGTGAAATCATGCATCTCTATAGTCTTAAGTTTTAGTTGAGCTTTCAAATCTCATAGAAGGTCAAGAGATCTACGGCTGAGATGTAAGGGGTGGTTGACTGAGTTGATTAACATTAATACATGAAAGGTTATGAGATCTACGACTGAGATGAAGAGAATGGTTGACTGAGTTGATTAACATTAATTACGTATTAGGGGAGAAAAATGAGTATTATTAACACCGTTTTCAATTGCCATTATGACGTTTTTGTATGAGAGAGAAAGCGAGGAGTTTGAAAATAGAGTTTGAATGAACAGTTGTGATTAAGTGTGTGGTTGAGAGATTAGATTAGCAATAATTACATGCTTAGGAGGAAAAAATGCAAGGAATTAGGGCAAATATGCTAGCTCATCAAGTCTAGCTTTTATAATAAAGGATTGGTTTGCAATTGACATATTTTAAAAATAAAATTTCAAATTATTGTGATGGGAACTCTCCTAAATAAGATTTTTGGAAAACAAATAGTTATTTTAGTAAGAAAAAAAAAACTTATTTTAGGGAAATACGAAAAAAGTAGTTGTAAATGCAAGATGTTCATCGGTTCATGCTGCTTACGAAATTTAAGCTCTCACACTAAACAATTGTAAGCTTAAAAAAAGAGTAATATTTTTGTTTTTACAACGTCCTCATGTTTACAAAAATACAGTAAAGAAATTTAACATTTGGAACAACTCAAAATATGATATATATTTCTTTTTTCAAATAAAGGTATTTGTTTATTTTAAGAAAAAACAAGTTAAAGGCTCCCAACAACTTATAAACCTTTAGAAAAGGAAATACAAGTTGAATCCCCAAAAATAAGAAGAAGTTAGAACTGGATACAGAAATAGGTTAGATGATGCCCAAACATAAAAGCAGGCTCGACCACCACATATGAGTACCAAAAATAAAATTAGTTTTCTTAACTTTCAGTCACCATAAAGAATATAACTTGACTTTTTTCAATAACTGAAATATAGTATTTTCTTTCAGCTTAAATAACATGTTGTTACGTTCATTCCACACAACCCAGACACAAATGAGTCAAATAAGTTGAAAGAATGACCGCCGTAATTTCAGACCACATGTGTAAAGTGTAAACTGAGAAAAGTGATCTGAAATAACATGAGTATCTGCCCATTCGAAACCAATCCACAACCGCACTAGCGGTCAAAGAAAGCTGAAAGTGTTACAGGAGAGAAACAAGTGTTGAGCGTCCTCCACATGACCGCACCCAGCCACACAAAGTCGCTCACCTGAAGAGAAAAAATGAGCATAATTGTTATGAAACACCTATCTGAAAATTAAAACATCTTATCGTTTGAAAAAAAAATCAGAGTTTAAATTTTGGGTGAAATTATTCTTAATCATACAATATTTTTCTTATGGTTAAATTTTAGATTATGTGTCATTCCCATAGGAACCGAAGGATTAAAAAATATTTTATCAATGTATTGTTATACGATGACAATAAATAAAATCTAGATAAATGTTCAACTAAATTCTATAATTTAGATATCATAATTATATTATGAATAAAACAATTACACGGATATTGAAATAATGAGATATAATGCGTGCAAAATTATTTTACACCGTAAGCATACCAATTAAATCTAAAACTTGTAAGTTAACTCAAGATAAATAATAGGATAAATTACATAAAAGGTTTTTTAAATTATTTAATTATAACAATTTAATCCTTTAAGTTATTTAACTGTAACAATTTTGGGATTTCATATCTTTAAAATATAAGTTATTTAGGGCCTAAAAGTTACAATTAAATAATTTAAAAAGACCAAAGTGATACGAAAAATACTTAAAGGACAAACTTGTTACAATTAATAAACTAAAAGGACCTAAATGGTACCCAAAAAAAACTTAAATGACCAATTTATTATAATTAAATAACTTAAAGGATCTTTGGTGTAATTTAATCTAAATAATAATCACTTTAAAAATAAAAACTTAAATAATTTAAATGGTTCCAAAATAAATATTAAATAAGGTGGATTCTAGGGTGAGGGTTCAATTAAGTCCCTCACCGGTGAAGTACGACAAAAATACCGTAAGATTAACTTAATGGTCCTGATTTATCAAAAATTAAAATGAAAACATTTACACTTTCTCGCATACAATCTTACCCTACCTCAACCGCTATGATATTGTTTATGAATAAAGTAAGAACTTTTCCATTAATTCCTTTGTGCGTGAGAATAATACCGCCTGAAACACGCTTAGCAAAAGATGAGAAACTGTTGATAATTATTGAAGGACATTTTTTTATTTTCAAACCCTTAATTGCTCAGTTTCAGATTTTTTGACATGCCAACCATTGTTAGATGTACTTTGGATATGAAGGTCCAATTTGTTAGCATCTTTGCCCGCTTTGAGTCTAAGTGTTCTTATCTTAGGATGGTATCACTAGCACGAAGATGGAAGATCAGAATATGTCCCAACTGTAGATGGAGAGAGGTGGAGCAATATAAGGTGTGAGAAAATGTAGATGTTCCCGTTTTTATTTTCAATAGATCAAAACCATTAATCTAATCTTACAGTATTTTTGTCGTGCTTCACCGGTGAGGGACTTAATTGAACCCTCACCTTAAAAACCACCATTAAATAATCCTTTTTTGAAAGGAAAATAAACTTTAAATACTAGTAAGTAATATATTTAGTACGAAATTAAAAATTAAAAAATATCAATGCATGCTTGATTTAATAAGAACATTTTTTTTGTGGTGGTCGGGATTCGAACCTCGGACCTTACATATTTTATACACTATCTATACTAAGAGCTAAGTTCACGTAGACATTTAATAACAACAGCCGAAGATGAATAAGTTCACCACAATCCACAAACAATATCTGAAGATGAACATATCTGTCCCCATCTCGATTATCAAACCCCATCCATACTACACCGTACCACTAAGACCTCCGTACGTGTGATTGCGTGCGCATTGCGATTATAGATCCAAATTCAACTCAACGGCTTCGATTTGATCTATGTTACTTATGGACTTCTGCCACCTTTAATCTCACGCTCCTCCATGGCTATGTGCACCACACGCGCTTTGCTTGCTCTTAAAAGTTAAATCACCGTCTCCACTCTTTTTTTTCTCTCCCTTTCTTTTTTGTGCTAATTATTTTTCTCTTTTTAAAAGAGATCCTTCGTGTAGACATTTCCATCTCCATTAAAATGTGTGGTCAATTACATATTCCTGATTATTATTTTATCTAAATTTAAATGTGGTGCATTTGAACTACACCTATGCCTAAACAAGTAGGAGTAATTGTCATTAGCACTATTATGTTATGACTATGACTATTTCATTTATCTAATTTCTCTAGTTTTGGCACACTAGCACGATGCTGCATTGAATTTGTGTCACATTCTTAAACCAAACACTTCCCCACACTACCGACTTCAAACATCTTAACCACTCTCAATTTTATATCATATGAATGCCTAATAAAATGATTTATTCCAATTTGAACACCTTGTCGTCACTCTTTGTAATAATGTGCATAAAACTGTACTATTTTGACATTTTGCATATTTTTCCTCCTAGCTAGTACTAGGAGAACTATTTTTGTGTCATGCTGCTTCCTAGTCAATTTAATTATCTGGCCTTTCCACCCTTTCAGCAATGAACACATGGCGCCTGATGTCCATTTCATCGTCCTAGATTTGAACTGTCTAGACTAGAGTATGGATTTAATACGTGTCCCTTCGATTTATATTTTTGGTAACTATGTTCGATTAAAAACTCAGCTAGGAGGAGGAAAAAAAAAAACTCAGCTTATTTTTTTAAGTTTGACATTTATTTTGGATTAATTTTTAAAGTTTTATTTTTTTAATCTTGTTTCCATTTTTTGCCTTTAAGTTTAATTTTTTTTCTAAGTTGGTGTTTTATGTTATATTTTGTTTTCATTATTTGCCTTTAAGTTATGTTTTTGTTGTAGTCTTATCTTAGTCGTATCTTATCTTAATCTTAGCATTCTTGCCAAATCACAATGTTCTTGCCAAATCATCCTCATCAAATACAATTCCTTAACTAATTTTAGCTTTCAAGTATTGCAAGTCGTTATCTTTACTAAAAAAACATTGAAAACCTTAGCACATAAAATGTGTTTGATCTGCTAAAAAATAAATGACATGACAACTTCAATTGTACTAATAACTTAACAGAATGGGATCATTATGTTCACTGTAGTTTCAATTGATCAAATCATTAATAATATTTGTTCATCACTTTTCTATGCTTTTATCTCGATTTTAAGTTCTATCCAAATTTGTAATATAAAGTATGTAAAGATCTAATCATTTATCGAAATTTTATATAACCATGTTGGAACGTCATTAAATATCTATATAGACTTGAGATAACAAATAGCCAACAAAATATTACTATTAATCTCACTTCATGTATCAACACATATGTTTTTTTTAGAGCAATAGGGGCCGTTCCTGTAAAATAGGAGGCTCGGCTCTCTTTTTAAAATAGGTTCATAGTAAAATAAAACGTAATTTTTTTATGTACCTAAACTTCATTAAAAAAAAATCAGAATCAGAAGAACTTCTAAATATAAAAGGAATTTAAAAAAATTAAGTGAAAGAGGTGAAATTTATCTAACGGTGTCATTTGGATTTGCCACTCCTCTGTTGTGAAAAAGGGTAAAACGAATGGTTTATGCGAAGAAAAAAATGATTGTTGTGATTCTTTCGATGAAATAGCTTTCCAAATTGACTGATTAAGTGATTATACAAATTAGGGGTGGTTTGATAGGATCGGATTTATGTACAAAAAGGAGAACTAGAGTCTAGAAAAAAACTCAAACGTGTACTAAAGAAAGAAAATGATATAACATTTTTTTTTATTTAAGTGGGAGGTGGGTATTAGACTTGATTTTTTGTTTGAGGCCCGTAGCATTTGAAGACTCAGCCTGGTTGAGCACCTTGCACTCCCCCAAGACCAGGTCTGTAGAGCAAATACATCTTTTGTTGTAACAAACCTGTGAATTGCACTTCTTCCAAATAATCAAGATAAATGTCAACTAGATCACTTGACCTTGCACTCCCCCAAGGCCGGGTCTGTAGAGCAAATACATCTTTTGTTGTAGCAAACCCGTGAATTGAACTTCTTCCAAATAATCAAGATAAATGTCAACTAGATCACTTGAAAACAATAACATATGTTCTTCATGAACAAATGTGTACCACCAAGTAGCAAGGCATACATGCAAATATAAGATGGAAGAATGCCAGAAATCACCAACCAACACATAACATAAGACCAAATACTAACAAAGAAGGTGCAGTCAAAAAACATATTATTGATATATTATTCATTTCTACATCCTCTTAAGCACAACAAAGAGCATGGAGAACCACTCCACGAAGAACCAAGTTTTCTTTTGTCCCAATCCTCTTTTTTAGAGTTCTCCATGCTAATAACAGAACTTTAAGAGGCACAACTATATTCCAAATAATGTTTGAATAAGAATCGTGTCTATGTTGTTCTCCTTGTATTAAAATATGGTAAACTCCTTGTACCATATATCCTTCCTCGAAATCATGTTTTGAAAGCTATTTGTCTGCAACATTTACCTGCACAACAAAATTATCCATCAAATAAACATATTCGGCTGCTTGCCCCTCCTTTCAAGCAAACAATATCTTCCTCCACTTCCACCTCCACCCCTGACCCTCAACCTCCCACCCTAACCTCCTCATTTAAGCTACATAGACACTAAGGTCAACACATAAATAAAAAAGGTGATTAAATTTAAAACGTTAAATTTGTTGGTTCGAGGTCGCATCCCTAGGATGAGACCTTTCATCATATGTTAAAAAGGAAATAAAAAAATCAAAAGAAGAAAAAAAAAACAGTCATTTTGGGATGTCACATCCTGGGGACACGCCTTTCGTGAGGGGAAAATTTAGGATATTCTGGTGTTTAATTCTAAAAGTGGTATTTTGAAATTATTAATATTTTTTTTTTTGAAAAAAACAGGATATTTTAAGAAAATTTATATATGATTGATGGAAATCTAACACTAATTCTTAGATTCGTGGCCAAACCACTTAAATGTTATTCATCGTAAATTCGTTTTAGTGAGTGTAAAGATCATATATAGAGTAAGAGTACATAACAAAAAATATTCATGTTGTTTTTATGTCATGATACTTTTTTCGCATGGTAGGTTAGTCTTTTATATTGAGTTGTCCTCGTATAAGTTTAAAGTTCTAATAACTTGTGCTCGGTAAGATAAATTTGACTTTTCTCTAAATTGAGGGAAAAACTTTGGGATTGTTCTTGTCTAGAACACAAAATCAATCTTGAGAGTGGTTGATGGTGGTAGAACTATGGCGACAATGATGGTTGTTGAGGTGGAGGTATATGCAAAAAGCATTGATGAAGAAGTTAGTTTGGGCGCACGATATAGTAGAAGAGAGATACCATAATTAGGGCAATGTATGCTTTTTTATATAGGAAGTGAAGGGCCTTTCGTGGTCATATGTCTTAATGCCATATAGCAATATGGTCACATATTCATTCTAGTCGACCAATCATTACAATAATCATTCCTTACCCTGGTCATTTTGCCAAGCACAAATCCAATTGATCTCTCGATCTATACTCGCTTTGTTATCCTTGTGAGGCTTGACAACAATCTTGTAGACCAACATTCTTGGCATAGAACTCAATCCCCGGGCGTCAAGCCCACAGGTGAAGGTGCTCCGAATGACATAACGACACAAAATATTTAGCACCAAACTCAACTCTTGAGCGTCGAAATGTGAAGGCGCTTGGAGTGTAACTTTGAGAGTCTAAAATACTTGATACCGAACAAAGGTGAACTTCATATAATTTTGTTTTCTTTAGTTACCGTAAATTTTGTAACATTGTTTTCATCTTTACATCTTTTTACCTATATACAACCAAAAAAATGTCACGATCCAAAAAAGGAAAAAGGAAAAAAAAAGGGGCTGGTCACATGATGATTTATGTTTAAAAAAAAAGTTTGTAGCAATAGAAAGAAAAAGAAAAAGGAGATCGAATGGAATGATCCACCGACCACATTATATAATGTGAGTAACACATGCTTTGCGGTCACTCCCAATATGCGAGGCCAAAACTACTATTATCCTGCTCTTCCAGCTTCCTTTCTAAATAAGCTTCTAAATGAAGCATATGCACCCTTATATTCAATATGCATGCATGCTACCTCTATCTATTTATGAAGCTGAAAGACCCCATGAAGTAAGAAATATACTTATATAGGACCATCACCAATTGCTTCACAAACATTTTACATAATGAGGTACTTCATGTTTTGACAAATGATGAGATACTTCTCCTTCTTCTATAGCATTCTCCCTGGTCCTATTTATAGTTGATGGTCAATCCTTGACCCAACATGTGACGATAATTAAATATATGTTTGTTTGGACTCACCAAAATTAATTTTATTAAGTGATTTAAATGTAGATTATTTATGCTTTAACATATTTAGTAAAAATGAATCAAACAATGAATTTGATGTTAAAAATTAATTCTTGGGACAAATTTTAAATATCAGTTTCAAGTTAAAAGTATTTGTATGTAGATGAAAACCATTTTTCTCCAGCTGAGATGAAAACTATTTTACTCGAGCACTTCCCAAAAAAGCAATATCAATTCAATGTTTTCTAAAATCATCCTTGTCTCTTACAAAATAAAATTCAAACATGTAATAAGAGGGATAAAAATGAGCCAAGTAGAATCTAAAAAACCTTACAAAATGAATAGTTACTAAATTTCATTTTTAAATTTATCATGACTTACTAACCTAAATAAAACTTATGATAATTTTAAACTTTTAGTACAAGTTGATTACATTTCTAGGATTTGAAGTATATACACTGTAAGAAGAAAATAGTTTTACACTAATATCCAATCAAAATCCACTATTTTGCAACATTACTCCACTCTTGTATGGGCAGTTAGAAGTTAATAATGCCATATAAAAATATTGTGATATCTAATTGGAAGTCTACACCGAGGGTGCATGCTTGTTAAACTCAAATTTCTAGATAAGTCTAATTCATTAACCCACTATTTCATAAAGCTTGTATTTTTTTTATAGCTACATATAAGGGTTGGAAGTCCAGTAAATTTAAAAAACATGTAAAACAATTAAAGATGATATGTATTCATAAGTCAATTAGAGATAATATGTATTTTGAAGTGAGGTCGCGATAACTTAAATAGCTAGATTCTGCATAAACACAGGGGTCTATTCCATTACCAGTCATGTAAAGCAATTAGAAATTATATGTATTTGAAAAGATTAACACATGCTTATCTGGCATTACAAATTTGTTCTCGACCTTCTGGCTAGATTACCTTTACAGGCTGAGAGAATAAACATAGATGGTTGTTCGATAGGTATCTCACTACAAGAAAATGGCCATTTAACTTCAGAAATTTTAGCTTCAGACCATTTGTGATGCTAATAGCATCAGCTTAGTATCCACAAATCCTTAAGCAAATACACTTTTTTCAATTCATATTTCTTATATGATTTAGCTTCAGCCATATGGACGAGAAAAGACGATGGACGAGAAATCTTTTGTAACACTAATCTGATGTGACGCTAATCTTTTGTGACGCTGATCTTTTGAAAAATTTCTAGTAATATTTGTAATTATTCATGAACGAAGTTGAAACCGAAGAGGAGAAAAGAGGATGGACGAGAAAACACACTGACGGCTGTAGTTTGGGAGATCGATTGGAGGGTGATTCAATTGGCTTTGATCATCATTCAACTGCAATTTTATGTGTAATTCCCAATTTTCTTTTAGCTTTTGACAAACATCATGAGTAGCTAATTTTCATGTTGTTAGGAATGAGATTATCTAGATGACAACTTTTGTTCTATGACTTTCTTCTGATTGAATTTGTGTGATTGCAAAAATGAAAATTAAGTAAAGTAAAATTGGATTGAACTTTATAATAATAAAATTGTCAAGGGATGAGTTTCACTAGATGACTATTTTCAGTTATCAACTTGAATATGACTATTGAATCGACGCATCGAATCATTACCGAATTCTCTAATTTATTCTTGCCCTAATTCCTTAGTGACAGAATCATTAATCCTAAAATAACCCCTAATTCCTAAGTGAATTTAAGATTAGAATTAAGCATGATTGAACAAGAATTCGTAATTGGTTTCAAGGGTTTGCATCTATTCCTAGATTACAATGGCAAGAATTTCTTATCTCAAGCGTTTATAAATTCCACTTTCGTTTCACAATATAAACCGTAAATCAATTTAAAGGCGGCCAAGCAATAAAAGCATTAAGAACAGAGATAAGAAAAATGATTCAATAAAATTCTTCAATAATCAGAAGAAAGTCATAGAACAAAAGTTGTCATCTAGATAATCTCATCCCTAACAACATGAAAATTAGTTACTCATGATGTTTGTCAAAAGCTAAAAGAGAATTGAGAATTACACATAAAATTGCAATTGAATGATGATCAAAGCCAATTGAATCACCCTCCAATCGATCTCCCAAACTATAGCCGTCAGTGTGTTTTCTCGTCCATCGTCTTTTCTCCTCTTTGATAATTACAAATATTTCTGGTTAGTCAAACCTATGAATAATGATAGACATCAATGAAATTAATTACAAATATTTCCTTATTAAAGAATTAAATTTAATTAAGGAAAAACTTAGGTGTATTTCCTTATTTAATTTCAGGTTTTAAGTTTCTCGGCAGTTAACTGCCGAAGTTTTCCTTGGTAGTTAACTGCAGTCGGTTCTATTTTCCTCGGCAGTTAACTACCGAGGGGTATTTTCGTCTTTTATATGTGTTTTCAGCCTTATAACATATGTATACAGCAATTTTCAATAAACTATAACACTTAACACATCTTGCCTTGCCTCTGCGTGTTATATGGCCCCTTGATGTCTTGTGTGTCATTTGTTTGTAGAAAAAGGATTTAGTTTCCAAAAACGAATGTCTCGTGTGTATGACAATACAATTGATAGTTCGTAAAGAATGACCGAAATTTC
>Ga0228711_1004908_pt1 | contig 20422 bp, 3 predicted proteins | sample MedpolnodulmetaG_2_FD_177996 | JGI IMG/M metagenome (GOLD analysis project Ga0228711, IMG submission 177996) | Root nodule microbial communities from Medicago polymorpha collected in Santa Monica, California, United States - brown nodules | ecosystem: Host-associated > Plants > Roots > Nodule... | reverse complement strand
CAAAAATCAAAAAAAAAAAAAAAAGAGGAGCTACAATCAATTAATTCACTTTGAGATGCATAAACTCAAATTCAACACTACAACAATAAAAAAAAAAAACTAATTCAGAACAAATTCAGACACATTCAACCTTTTCAAAAAAACCCAATTTCAAACAAAAAAAAAACATCTTTTAAACAAAATTCACCCAAAACAAAAAAATGATCAATAAAAAAACAAATTCTTGATATTCATCGTACTATCATCAACAAAATTAAAAACAAGATTCTTAAAATTCATCGTACTGTCATTGTAATAAACAAAATTCTAAAAATTCATCTATAAATTCACATTGACAATTCAAAAAACAAAATTCTTAAAATTCATTGTAATATCATAAACTCAAATTCATCTCAAAAATAAATAAATTGGCAAACAATTATTTTCATTAAAAAAAAAAAAAACTAACCATTGTGTTTGTCTGATGAGAAAATCGAAGAGAGTGTAACGAGGAGAATAATTGTGGTTGATAATTGATGTGGCTATGAATCAAGCGATAATGGTGTTGAGAATGTAGAGAGAGAAAGTGAGTGTGAAGAGAGAGAGTGCAACCTGCGATGCGATGATGTGTTACATGCGACAGTGTTTTGTTTTAAAGTACGGAAACAGATGCGGTCATTAACTAGGGTTTTAGTTTTACCAAAAAAATCTTTGTCACACTATTTTTGGAAAATATATTTTTAAGTACATGGATATTTGTTACAAAAATAAAATCTAAATTTGTCATTGATATTTTATTTTAAGTTAAATACAAATTTGTCATTGATTTATTATAATAAAAGGACTAATTTATCCTTTTGAGGTTAACTAGAGTTTTAGTTGGTAGGTATATTGCATATGCAGAACGGGGTTCGAACCTTAGACACTTAACTTTCCATAATTAATAAATTGTGTGAGCTCTAGTCATTAAGCTATTTTACAAAAAAAAGACTAATTTATATTGTGATCATTAAAGGACTAATATTTTTTGGTGGTTATAAAAGGACTAATTTTTTTGACAAAAAAAAAGGACTAGTTTATATTGTGATTGATATTTTTAAAGTTTTTTTTATATATTTTTTAAATTAAAAACATAAATTTGTTATTTATTTATTAAAATAAAAATAAAAGGACTACTTATGTTCAACGTGAAAATATTAGAGATCATTTTACATTTTATTTTTATCGGATATTAAATTTGATTGTGAGAAAATCGTAAAAGATGGAATTTGAATGGGCAACACTTCAGCGACATTGAGTCTTCAATGTCACCTACCATTGCCAAATCAAAAGCTGACACATGGCATCTTAATTTCTTTTGAAAAAAATAAATAAACAAAAAAGTTGTCAAAGAGAGAGAAGATAACTTTTGCCTTGTTTACCCATCCTCCTCCTCCTCCTAGCCTGCGTTTCTTCTCTTTTCTCCATCGTTCGCCACCGTTGACGAATTCAAAATACAATTTCAATCCCAAAAGAATGCTCCAAAAAAATCGATTCTTTTTTTAGTATTTCTCTGCGTTTTTTCAGAAGGGTTTTAATAATAAATTTTTATTTTATTATATAAATTTTTGTTAACTATGGAAGTGGAACCTAACAGCAGCAATGATTCCAGTGCAGAATATAATATAACACCAACAACACTAATTTGTCTTCGTCAGAAATGGCGGATCCAGCAACGTCGGTAATGAAAGAACTAACGGAAACGAAAAACAACAACGTTATTCTTATGTTGGTTCCGACGATGATGACAGTTGCGGCGGAAGAGATGGTGGAGGGTCATGGTTGCGCGACAGTAAAGAAGAGGTTGATGACCATGGTGGGTGTGTTGTGTGGCTGTGTGCAGAAAAGAATCAGGGAGGAATTGGGTGAGTGAAGGAAAACGTGTTACTTTATTTTTTTCACAGCTTTTTTGTTTCAAAAAATTAAGATGCCACATGGCAGTCTTTGATTGGGCAATGGTATGTGACATTGGAGACTCAATGTGACTAAAGTGATGCCCAATTCGAATTCGGTCTTTACACTTTTTTATAATAATATTTTTGCGTTTTTTATTTATTTATTTGGAGAAAGTGTCAATCCCCACATGAAATGAATCTCATACATGCAAAAAAGAGGTCTAAGAAATCGTGCAATGCCATTAATCAATATGTTACATCAACAAAAATAACCCGAAAGTGGGATGTGATAGAAAATTCAGAAAAAGTAAAATTAAGGTAAAAATATGTTTTTTTAAAAACAAGGGACAAGTGTATTTAAACAAACTAAATTTTACTGCTACATATGTTTTTGAATAAAATCATAGATATGGTGTTGAAATTGTTTTAAGATATATATTTTATTTAAATTGGATTTAAATAAAATTAAGGATACGGTCTTCAAATTATTTCAAGAGATATAATTTATTTAAATCTGATTTAAATAAATCAAAGATATGGTAGTGAAATATGGAACCCTTAGAAAACTTTGCGTAATTTGATCAATCGTCAAATTTTAATTTAATTTATTTCATTAAGATAATTTAACAATAATATTATTAATTTCTTAAAAAAAAATATTATTAATAATAAAATGTGTTTGTTTTTTTTAAGGAGAAATGTGATTGTTATTGTTTAGTGAATGGTTATGGCCCTAGTTCTTTTTAATTTAATTTATTTTTGGAATTTTAATATATGACGTGTGTGTGGTGTGCCTCTTTCTTGAGTTAGGTATCTACATTCTTTTTTCATTCACTCCGTCGTATGTAAAATAAGTTTCCTCCAAATGTAATGTAATTAGAATACAAGAAGGTATTAGGATACATGATTTTCCTTCCAAAAAAAAAAGGATACATAATTTAAGAACAGCCTTGAAAGTCAAGCTTGAAGGAGCAAGATTGTCGTCTCTTGGATTAGTTTAGATTATGTCATTGGTTTGAGAGAATCATCACGGTTGGTAGCATTGATCAAATCACATTTATCTATGTATATTTATGATACATGCTTGTATGATTGGAGTGACGATTGTATATGATACATAAGTCGTGATGAGGAGAGATCAAAATAATTAAAATCCTTCAAATAACATATTAAGGTGAATGTTTTTCAAAAAGACTACACTCTTCAAGACTAATATTGAAATGTGTGAGATTCACCTCCGTGAAGCACAGTTTCTATACCACTAAGTTGTGGTATGGTAATTTCATTTAGCAAGCTGTTATTTTTTGGGTCTAACTTAACTAAATTATTTTAATATTATTAAAATACATTTAGAAGCAATGTTTGAGAACAATTTTGTAATAGATTAGAGTAAGGAGTTACTCACCCAAATGATTTGAAAGTTGTATAAAATAAAATTGGAAGGAGTTTCTACCTAAATAACTGAGTTTTAAGGGTTCAACCCTCGCTGACTCAAAACAAAGTGAAATATGAATTTCAACCTACTAGCAAATCTTCCAACGAGATTTTTTTGAAAGAACAAATATTTCAACGGAATTTCTCCAATCAAATGTTGAAGATCATTTGGTTTGAGTATAATAATGAGAGCATATTTAATTAAGGACCTGATTAAATGGGTGTCTGACGGAGGAAGTTAATATCCAGAGAGGTCTAAAGCAAGGGAATCTATGAGCCCTGTTTCTTTTTTTGTTGGTGGTTGAGGGCCTCAGTGGTTTGGTCTGGTCGGCTGAAGCTTGTGGACTGTATCATGGTTTTAAGGTGGGCTAGCCCGCCCGGGCCGTGGGTAGCCTGTTTAAATTATAATTATTTTTTGACATTATAAATTAAACAACAATGGTGTATCCGTGAATGGAGAAATAACTTTAGCTTGCACTGTATCCCAAACCTAGCGTTAACTACACACCATTGATATTGAATAAATGTTACAAAATGCATATAGTTATGTCACTTGATTTGGTGGGGCTGTTTGTTGTGTTCCTTGGCCAAAGGTAGTTTTGTTTTGGGTCTTTTGCTGCATGGTGTTTGTTTAAGGCTGGACCTCTTTGTATTTTGATGGCATATCTTGTGGCATTTTTAATTTAGTTTTTCTTGACTTTATTATATATAAAAAAAAAACGTTGGTAAATTGTTAATTGAGTCGTCGGTCGGTAGGTATTTGACAGCTATACTAACCCTCACTTGGATAAGACCTGGCAACCGCTCATTAAGCTGCTTACTAGTAGGCTGGGCTCCTAGGGGAACAAATATGTTAGTCTTGGTGGTAGAGTTGTGATGTCGTACAGATTAACGTAATTATGTAATGGTAAGTGTACTAGTTGTTTTCATCAAGTAATAAAGTTAGTAAGTAGAGTATCGTATCCACAGGGAATGTCCTTTCGTCCGAACAATTCTCGTTACTTATGTTTGTAAGTTTGACGGTATAAAAGTGGTTGAAATTTTTATATGTTTGCAACAAAGCGATTTTACCTGTTTTTGGTTGCAGAAAAGTAAGCAGCGGTTAGGATTCTTTGAATCCCCTCTGTATATTCGTTGTTCGATAATAAGTAATATAAATGTCGCATTTATTTATCTTAAGTAGACTATACAAGTGATGAGGCTGTTGGGAGTTTCCTAAATAGGTAGGGCACCACCTGACCCAATGGGCATCATCCACTGGGTACCTAATTAAGTCTTTCCCTCTGATGGCTAACAACACCTGCTGATCTCACGGTGATCCTTACGTGCAGGGTCTTGCTAATTCAAAGGTAATTGAAACATAAACTTAAATTGGCTTTCCAGTGTTTCCCAAGGCAATGAAGGTCAAGGTTCCCTTAGGTCTGCCCATTTATGAATCTTAGGACACTCATAGCACACTCTCTCTATGCTTACTTAGTAGTTCTACAAACGAGCAGCCCTAATCTACGTCTACCTTAATAAGGGTTTCAAGAAAATGGTCTTACTAGACTATAGCTTTAAATGGGACAGCTAGACACTTGTTTCCCTAATTACTAACCAGTTAGTTCCTAGCTTCGGTAATGCACCACACGACCCAATAGGTATCATCCATTGGGTACCTACGTCCAAGGTCGACAATTTCAGTGGTTTCTTTGGCTAATTAATAATTACTTACTTCCTAGACAGATAGTTAACGGTAGAAGGATATAAATATCAAGATATATACATTCAGTTAGTGAAAACAATATTAGGTCCTGTCACAACCTAAGTACCTAATCTAGGGTTGCACCCTTCACAAAAATAAAACTATAATCTAATAAAACTTAATAGCGAACAAAAGAGTAAATAAATTAAATAAATGACAAATTATATTAAATAAATATTCAACAAAAATATACAGAGGTTCAAGATCATATGAAAGGTGAATATTTATTTAATAAATATTTGAAATATTTGAAAGAATGAGTCTTGAAGCAAAAGAAAGGAGATTTGGAGATGACTCAGGCCAAAAATACGAAGATTTGGTACAAAAATATGAAGCCACTACCACAACACTCCTTTTGCTGCTTTTGCTTCTCCGACAAGCTGCCTATTTAGTTTATTTCTGACCTAAAGCCCCTAGTTTCTTGTGGAACACTCTATTGATGTATTTCTTGGGGCTTAAGTAGTTTTAGACTATAAATAGAGCAGCCAGCGAACATATTCATTCATCTTTTGTTCTCTGAAATTATAAGTGACAATTGTTTTTTTGAATAAAAGTTCTCCTTTTTATTTTCTTATTTATTTTTATGTTTTTCTTCTTCTTCTCTTCTATGTCTACAATGAACATGAGTGAGTAGACTTCTTTGTCTTGGGATTGTTGGATGAGTCTAAATCCCTATCAAACCAAGTTTCGAACCCTAATTTTATGTAAATCTATTTTCTAATCTATTTCACCGTTCTTATAATCAATATCAAGTATTAATCGATGGATCGAAAGATGAAGTTTAATAGTTGTTATTGATTCATCACAAATATCAAGCGAAGGATCGAAAGATGAAGTTTTGATATTGGAACAAGTGAATTTAGACAAGGATTGCGAGACATGACAATAGTCTAGCAAACCTTGAGACAATAAAGTTTCGAGTTTCAAGGATTTCAATAGCAATCAACCATGAAAATAGGCGTGGTTGGTAGAGAAACACACTCACTGAGACCGAAAGGAGATGTGATAGGCTAAAGAGAAACTTGTCTTTAGAAAATAGGTCCAACATAAGGTTCTAGGTTTAGGGTTTGGTTTGTGAAGGATTTGTCACCGTGACGAACCAATAATCCGAAGGCGCTTTTTATTATTAATTTCAACCGTTAAAAATTCAATCTTTTCAACTAAAAACTCTCATCTGATCACTTTTGAAAGCTAATTGAATTCATAAATCTATGTCGGAACGATACTCTTTTATTACTACTTCGGTAAACCGTGCACTTGAGGATTTACTACATCAAGTTTCTACCTACGTTTGGGTTAAAAGTGCGGGCTTTACCCTAAATACTAATAGGAAAAGACATATATTTTTCGTATTTAGAATTTCTTTGCATATATATTTTTTTTATAGTGAAATGTTTTTATGAAGGACAAAAGTTTCACAAAGAAGATTATGAACTGGTGGAAAATTGAGAATTATTCTACAGAATAAGAAAAATTGTATGTTCTCGAGAAATAAATTTCTGTTGACTTGTTATATCTATATTTAAAAAAGAATGCTTGTCATAAGCATCGGGTGGAATAGATGAATATATGATATCTCATAGCTGTAACCATGATAAAAAATGATATGATCATCAACCCCAACGCTAACTACAAGATAAGATAAATAGTTTATGGGCATCAAGTAGATGGACACAGAAAAAGAAAATGACATTTTGTTCCACTATATTGAGAAGGTTAAACACTGTTGCTAAAAGAACAATTATTTTAAATGTTGAAAACAAAATTGCCAATGGTTCTTGAAATAGTTAAAATATAATATAGACGTAACACTTGCTCTTCACACTTCTTGTTATAAAAAATAAAATTTTCTATCGTAAATTTATGATTCCAGGTGTTAATATCATATTTGTTAAATATGAAGGTTTCAAAGAAGTGGGACAATGACTATAAATAAAGTCCACCTATTTCTAGAATGGAACAAGTTGTTTCATTGACTATGTGATCTTATGCTTGGACTTAAACTTAAAATTGGTATATAACCAAATAATTGTTATTAGATTCCATCTAAAATAAAAACAATAATCTTAAACCTTGTATCGACAAAAGAAGTATTGCACGTTTGAATAATAGGCAAGTGTTGTCTCATTATCCGAACAATGTTTTTTTTTAAAGTAGTGTCATACACAAGTAATGAAATTGAGTTGCATGATCTTGACAAGCTCGTTTATAACATGTGTGAAAATGATCAAATAAGAGTTGAATCTTAGGTATATCATTAGCATTATTGTTTAGTAACAAATGTGATTCACATTTCGAGAGTCCATGGATATGAACTATTGGACTCACTTTATTTTATATCATTTGAAGGATGTGAGTTCCGCTTTTAAAAATATTTTAGTGTGTTAATCACCATTTAAAGGTAAAAAGGACTTATGGTTTGTTAAAACCATTATACATATGGGATGTATATGAATCACTAAACATATTTTTTTAGATATATTAAGTTTCTCTTACTTCATCTACATTGTTAAAATGACTGGTAGATGTCAATATGTGCATTGGACATGGGGTAGAAAACTTTGAATTTTTTTAAAATAATTTGAGAATGAAGTAAAATGAACAAATTTTGAAAAATATATATGTCATGCAAATAAATCGTGATGATAAATACTTAACAGAATATTATTATATTTATTTACATCGCATCATGGTTGACATTGTTCGATTTCAAATAGTTCAACTATAACTCTACAACTCTTTGAAAATTTGCTTTACTTACAATTATTATTTACCTACAATAAGTTTCAATTGAGGTAATCATAAACGTCCTATATTTGATACGAAGATAAGAGTATCTAGTTTGACTTTATGTCATATCACAAATTTGAAAGGCATGATCTCATCATAACTCAATAAGATGGTATAATGCTCATGGAAGATGACACGTGTAGTTTACTAGGAGGCTGTAATTGAAGTAGCAATAAACGTCACAATGAAGGGGGTTTGAATTGTGACCCTTTTTAAATTATTCCTGAAACTTTAAATAGGTTTTATATACTCGAGAAAATTCTTGGTTAATATTAGTTCAACAGATAAATAATTAATTTAAATGTAAATGACCAGAATATTCTGGAGATAGATAATATAAGCAGAATAAGAATGATGATATTAAGCAGAACTATAAAGTTAATTTAGCAAGGACCAGATTGTTCTGGAGGAATATATGAAGGTGAGAAAAACCACAAGAAGGGGGGGTTGAATTGTGTTTTCAAAAACTTCTTCCTTACGTTCTGAAGAACTGTTCTCAGGTTCAAAGTCTGAAGTAGTTCAGAGTCTGAGTGAGTTCAGAGTCTTAGAGCAGCGGATAATAAGTAAGAGAGCAGAGAAAAAAAAGAACACAAGCAATTATACAGGTTTCTTCCACAAACCGGAAGTATTCTTGTCCCCCTTGCACTTCCAAGGAGAGTTCCACTAAAATGTAATGTCAAATTACAAGTTGCTCAATCACACAAGAAAGAGATTTCTCGATGCTCAAGGACAACTCCAAGAGACTTCTATGCTCAATCACACCTGAATGAGACTTCTATGCTCAAGGACAACTCCAAGAGACTTCCTTTACTCAATCACAACTGAAAGAGACTTATCTTAACAATTACAAAGAATGGAATAAGGTTTTGAATACTTGATATACAATCAGAGGTATTCACAATACAATACGAAACAGAACAGACTCTGTTTTTCTAGACACTTAAGAATTCTAAGATATGAACAATTGAAAGAATTCTCTAAGTTGTTGATGTTTTGTTTACGATGTTTTGCACAGAGAGTATTGGCCTTGTATATGCGTGTATTGTATCTCTATATTCTTCAAGTCTTTATCCCTATATATAGATGATTTGAGAGACGTTGAGAATTTAGCCGTTACATCAACTTGTCTTGTTTGAAGCTTTGATTCTTCACCATTGATCTTTTGCCTGATTTGATAATTGCCCTATGAAGAACTAATTTCAAATCCATTCCATTTGAAAAGGAACAAAGTCTGCAGCAATGTTACTGTTATTCTTGTCTTGATGTAGAGACAAAGTTGCAGAGATGGTGGTTGCTGAGTTCGTGGTTGTACACTTCGTACATTGTACTTTGTCAACTCTGGTGAAGTAGCTTCTGGTGAGATGCTTCTGATGACCATTGCTTCTGATGACCTTGCTTCTGATGACGTGTCTTCAGGAGCTCTATCTTCAGATTCGTTTCTTCAGACGCACTTCTTCAGACGCATTTCTTCAGACGCATTCTTCCAGACGCTCTAAGCTTCAAATAAAATTCATTTGCTCTTTGACTTGTTCAATCAGAATCTTTATGAATAGTACTTTGATTTTGGATCCTGTACACTTGAACAAATTGTTTAGCATATCCAATTGATAATTTTTAATACCTTGTTATCATCAAAACTCAAGAGGTGATTTTGCGAAACACCCTTTGTTCCAACACAAACAGCTTCCCCATTCCCGTTGAGGCAATGAATCAAAGGTGGGGTGATTGAACAAGAAAAGAAAAAACTTGTGATAACATATTTAATTGTTGTTTTTGTTTCTTCGTTTATGTTCTACCTCGCTTTCACTTCTATAATGAATCTGTGATTGTGAACTACACCTCCCTCCTAGTTTTGTAGTTCACCCCCATTTTTAACATAAGAAAATTAAAGGTGAAAATTACGTTTTGCATAATTAACTCCATGGAAAAAAAGATAAGATATTTCTGAGAAAACAGAACATCTATGCAGATATGGAATCGTGTTCTTTTATCTTTATTGTCTGCAACTTCCTTTTTTATCCTTTGCATTTGAAGAAAGGTAAGATATTTCATTGATCTGTAATGAATATATCTGGGAAATTGATTTTCAAACACACATTTGTTTATGCGATGCTAATTTGATTTTTATTATGGGTTAAAATAAATAAATCAGTTGTAAAATATGAGAAATGATTTGCTGTTATGTTTCGTTAATTCTTATCGATATGCATTTATATATATGTGCATAATGGATCTTAAAGAAATTATGGATATATAACACTTTCTCTGGTCAAACCCACCACCGTCCAAACAGCTCATGATGAATCAAAAGTGGGGTGGTTGGTAGGAGGAAGATGTGTTGGAGAGGGTGGGTGGTTAGATATGGTGTTGAGAGACTATCATAAAAATATGTTCTCTACTTAATTTAATGGTCAAGATTTACTTTCCCATGGTGGAAAACTCTTTCCCTTTCCCATGCTAAATGGCACCAGCCTTGCGATAGGAGAAAGGAGAGAGAAGCATGTGTGTTGCACTGTTGATTTCTTTTTTTTTAATTGAATTGTGAGCCATTCAATTAATTAGATCTAATGGTTGAGATTTGGTGTAAGTCTTTTAACTTACACCTTGTGTCAACGGATTCTAACTCTTGTGTGTGTGTTTGCTAAAAGACACCTACTAATTTTTATGAAGGTGTCTTTTAGAAAAGTTATAACTATAAAGTGAGTATGTGTATATATATGTGTGTGTGTGTGTGTGTGTTTGCTAAAAGACACCAACTAATTTTTATGAAGGTGTCTTTTAGAAAAGTTATAACTAAAAAGTGAGTATGTGTGTCTATATATATATATATAAATAGAAACAATAAATTAATGTTGATATTTTGAAAATAGTCATGATATTCTAAATATTAAAGTGTGAATTGAGTCGTAACAAAATACTCTCTCTGTCATATAATAAGTGTCATTTTTGCTTCTTTTTTTTGTCTTAAAACAGTAGTCACTTTAGAATATCAATATAAAATATATTTGTTTTTTCTACTAATATACTCTTATTAGTTGAATTTCGCTCCACTTATTACCCTACTAATCAATATAAATTTTATCATTAAAATCAACCCAACTGCTTATTTCCTTTAGACATGCACACAACTTAAATGTGACATTCATTTTGAAGAGGGAGTACATCTTTTTAAAAAGAAAAATTATATGAAAAGATTCTCTATCTATATATGCTATATAGACAACAAGAAAATGAGTTTTGGTAGAAGTCACTGATGTTTTTTAGCAACCTACACCTCAAGGTGTGATTTCCACTTTTTAGTTATAATTTTGTTAAAAGACACCTTCATAAAAATTAGTTTGTGTCTTTTAACAAATGCTCATAGAATAACTTGCTAAAAAACACTTTCATAAAATGTGTCTTCTAGCAAAAACCCAAAGAAAATTATATAACTTCATTTAAGAACTCAAATAATAAATGGTCAAAAATGGTTTGTTCAAAAACCAAACAAATTTCCTCTAAGCTTTCAGTCTTTGATGTGCAATCTGACTCCCTTATACTTTCTTCTGTCAAAGAACGAAGCTTCAACATCAAGTCTGAGTAATACTCTGCTTCTCTGTTGATGTCAGTGTGGGGGGCATATCCTTTATTATTGTTTACTTTCTCTTCAACATCTTCATCCAAGGACACTGGCAATAAAGATTTAGATTTCCTTTTTGACTTCAAAGGCAAGGTGCTTGTAACTATAATCAAATACCGAGGGTCAGTTATTTATTATGAATTAAATGCTTTTCTAATCAAATAGGTATGTGATGAAAAGTACTCAATCTTAAAAGAGTTTCATGTGATATATAAATATGTTTTTTTACAATGTGTAAATAAATTTGTTAGTTAGTAAAAAAAAAAAATTAGTATTAATAGTCAATATTGTTCAATGTAAGAAGGAACTTTACTAATTATCACTATCAAGACGGTGACTCTTTTGATGTCGGTTTAACACTAAACAAGAAAACAAATATTAGCGTTTCAAAGTTGGTATATGTTTATTTCTGTTTTTCTCTTTTAAAATTAATATTGATCATGTTATTGTCTCAACTATAAAAACATAAACGACTTTAGAGTTCTACTTAATGATGATATTGTCAAAGTTTTGAGTGGATTTTAGAGATGTCCAATAAATATTTCCTTCGCTCTAATAAGTGTCTTCATTATAATAGAAATTTTGTGGATTAAAATATAAATATATCTTAATTCATTATGACACATTTTAATTTAGGAAATCTACAATCGGATATAGAAATCAATGAAATTAAAATATTTTTAAATTAAAAATCTTAAATCACATTAGTCCATTGAAACTTTAAGACACTAAATTAACTTATGTTAAAAAAAAATTAGGTTCAAAAAATTAAAAATTTCAAAAACAAATTAATCAACCCCATAATGTTTCATAAACTAGAATAGCTTCACTAAAAAAATAAAATAGTTTCCTTCAAAAATAAATAAATAAATAAAATAGCAGCAAGAGATTAAGCGAGCATACCTGAAAAATCAGCTCCATAGAGAAAAGCATAGTCATTAACATCTAGAACTGAAACAGGACTAAGATTTTCCAAGCTATGTTCTGTCTGAATCTTCTTTGGTGACACATTCTTTGGTAACACATGTTTTTTCACCTTGTTCCTCATTTTTGGTTCAACAAACCCTTTCTTTTGCCTATTTGGCAATGAAGAAGTTGAACATGAACTTGAACTTGAACCAGCATCACCATATCCATAATAACTACAATTACACCTTGAAGAAACACTTGAAAAATCTTTATCTTTACTACAATCTCTAACCCTTGATTTATACTTAGAAGAAGATGAAAATGGAACCCTTCTTGGTTCATCTTTTAACTTAGAAATTTTCTTGTTCTTCCCTTGATTCTTCTCCTTCTTAACTCTCACAATTTCCTTGCTCTTTCTTCTCAAGTTTGCACCATTTTCTTCTTGTACCTTACCTTTTTTATCATCAAGATCAAGAACAAAAAGGAAACTTTTTTGCCTCTCAACCATTGAAGGAACTTCTCTAAAAGATGCTGAAGTTTTCACACGTCGGTGACTTCCCATGTTTTGATCAAACTCAAGCAAGTAATCAACAAAGTTAACTGATTTACTTCTTGGAACAGAATCTAAGGTTGTTCCTTTGACTACCCTTTTGGTGCTTGGAAGTGAATCCAACCCCATTAACCTTGCTACTACTCCAGGAGCAACAGAATCATCAAAATGTTTATCTTTTTTGTGATGAATTGTTTCTTTTTCTTCAACATTTTCAGATGGGTATATTGGTGGACTAGTTTCATTTCTAGCACAAAGTAACACTTTTAAGAAACTAGAGAAACATCCATTTCTTGAATTTTCTTGTTTTTCCATGATGAAAGATTAGAACTTGCAATATTTGTGATGGTTGGAAATTTTTAAGATAAGGGGTGTGATGAAGTTTCAATATGAGAAGAAAAATTGAAACTTTTACTTTAGAAAGTTTTTAGAACTTGCAATGTGGGTGTGACAATGATCAATGACAATGTAATGATTGAAAACTTTAAAGGGGTGTGATGAAATTTCAATATGAGAAGAAAAAATTAAACCTTTTTTCTTTTGGTAGAAAAAATAGAAAAACTTTCACTTAGAAAGGTTTTAGAAACTTGCAAAGTGGGAGTGAGTGTGTGTGACACAATGGTCAATGATAATGTGATAGTTGAAAAATAAAGAAAGGGGGGTGTGTGATGAAATTTCAATGTGAAAATAAAAAGGGTCATTATCAAATGACATTAGAATGGAAAAGGTGGTTGAAAAGAAGTCTTTGAGTTCACACTATATTGAGAAGATTGGATGCTACATGATGAGATTAGCGTGTACGGATTAGTACATTATTGGATGAAAAAAGCATTGACTAGTTCATCTTCTTTTCTGACTCATACTTATGCTTTCTGCCAAAAGAATTTTTACTTAGCTGTAAAATCATGTGTATTTTGTCTGATTCCTTTATTATTTATTCATTTGCTTTTCTTCTAATTAATTAAGTGATACAATATTATAAAATCATTGTTTATCTCTTAATTAGAATATTTTATCTCCTATTATGGCAATTACACCTTTGTGTTCCCTCCTGTTTCTAATTGGGAAATTTTAATCCTGACTATCATCCCTTGAGCAAAATAATTGTCACTTTTTTCTCTATTAGTCTCTCAAGTATCATGATTGTTTAATTCTTATCTCTCACTTTTTGATTGCACAAAATCACAATGTTTGAGTGATTGTGATTGTACAATTATATGCCACTTAGTTGGGAGACTTTTTGGGTGGAAATTGAGAGAAAATTTGGGATCTCCTTTATTGTACAAGAGTAAATATCATAAGAGAAATGATATTTGAACTACCATTTTCGATTACTTTTGTGACAACTTTCTCTCTCATACTCACATTACCTTTTTATATTTTCTCTCTATTGCTTTGGTTTTTGTGTCAATACCCCATTTCCTTTGTAAAATTTTGATTGTCACGTATATGGATGTTCAAATAACACAACTCATATCATAAAGGCTAAAGTCACTCAATCATGCTACATGTACGTAGTGACTAAAGTTAGATTTTAGAAGATGGTTCATAGTAGACTATTTAAGTTCATATGATCAAAATAAAGTTGTTTAGTAGGGTAAAAATTTATGAATCTATACCATTTTTTAAGAATTTAGTGTTTATTGTGATGGTACTTCAAGTAACGTTTAAATTTATAATTTATATATTATAGCTTCTCATATTTTCTCTCATTTTTACCCAATTATCTTAGTGAAAAATAAATATTTTGTCTTTTTTTTCAAATATTATACTGACTATAATTCACTTTTTAAAGTGAATAAATTTGATGTTTGAGGTTTAAACGATGACCCCTGTATATAATAATGCATTGTTAATGTCAACTGAGTTATAGTCACGCGAACATATTGTCTTCTTAATTGAGAAGAAAATAAAAAGTACATACAAAAGATAATCATTTCTTTTTACTTGGTACATATCTTGATTGACCTTATCCATGATTTTGATAAAATCACGGCGAACTACCATAATTTTAGAAAAGGTCATGTTAACCGGGGCTATGTGATACTAGTTAAAAAACAAAAAATAAATAAATATTATATTAAAAATAATATATTTGACACTTTTAAGAGTTCAACTTTACAAATTTTAAGATCTTTTTATAATATTTATTTTCTTAATTTGTTAGCATTTACCTCTTTAAAAAACGAGTCTCAACAAATCCGCATTATCATTTTAATTTCATTTTTGAGGGGATGATTTTAATTTCATGAATTATTTGTTATTATTTGAAACATGCATTTAGTCAGTTCTGTGATGATGAAATGTGTCCATGTTGTTTGGCCATATTGAAACAAAATGCTGCCGATGTTGCTGACTTTTTATGTCGGAAAGAAGCTAAGGTGGTCCATCTCATCTCCCTAGAGAGTAGAGAGAATAGAAATTGCACCGACTATGTTGAATGTTGACTTCTTTGTATGTTTGGGAGGTCGTGTTTACTGTATTGGCCAAACTCGTGTTTGTTTTTTTAATGGAAAGCCTAATTAACATGGACTGTATCATTTGGAACCTTTAAGCTCATTGCAATTAAAAATGCGTGGACAATAAAGGTGTGAGAATATCTTTAATTTACTCCCACCATTCCTAACTGATTGTTGGTTTTATGTACTCCCTCGTTCTTATTTGTTGGAATAGTTTAAAATAAAAAATCACGGATATTGGGAGTTTCTGCGATACACCCTTAAATTAAGGTATACCGGTACACCTGTTTCATAAATTTATAAGTTAACGATAATTTTTATGCAATAAAGAGATATTTATCGACTTTTATATTTTAGAAAATATTATCCCATGAGAAAAAACATCATTTTATTTTTTATAAAAATTATACTAAATTTTTAAATATTTTATTAAAAAAATAATCAATATTCACTATTATGAATAATAAAAATTAAAAAAATTTGAATTTTGCTTTGCCGACACTTTTGAAAAATAAAATATAACTATTATAATTATAAATGATAGAAAATATTTTTTTTAAAGAAAATAAATCATTAAACTATTCATTTAAATACACGGGTGTACCGATACACTCAAAATTTTCAAGTGTACCATAGAAAATTGTTGGAGTAATAAAGTTATTTTAAGTTTGTATGGCTATTACTAAATTATCTTTAATTAAATACTCCTTACATCCCTATATCTAAGCACTTATTTGACTTTATTTTTGTTCTTAAATGTAAACTCCTTTTTAAATTACTTGATGTATTTATTATTTTTTTCCTAAAATAACCCAAATTAATACTCTTAACTTGTCTTGAAATATGAAAAGTCAAATTTAATACACATACAAACAAAAGACAATTTGGTAATATTAACACATAAACAAAGGACAATTTGATAATATTAACACATAAAATAGACACATTAATTACACTAACAACTTTTCTTAAAAAATGTAAGGTTCATACATATAGGGACGGAGGGAGTATATATTTAATGTTAACTTTTCATATATCAAGACAAATTAATAGTATTAATAAGAGGTGTATATGGAAAAAGAGTAATCAATAAATCTAAAAATTTGTATATTATCTTATATTTAAGGACAAAAAAATTTTGTAAACTATTCTTATTAAAAGGACAGATGGAGTGGTAAGTGGTTTAAGTTCCACATTGTTTATTAATAGATAAAATGTTAGATTTATAAAAGAAATGACTCTCTTTTATCAAAAAAAAAAAAGATGAAATTTTAACTTAATGTCTTAAGATTTTGGATTAAAATATAGCGTCTCCCTCTCTTGACATGTTTCTCCTGCGCCCCTAGACTCTTCAACAAGTGGTATCAAAGCCCTTGGTTTGGCTTATTAGGGGTGCTGGAGTGGATCTTATGTTGGATCCTGTTATAGGATGTGAGAACTCACACTTGAAGGAAGATTGTTGGATTTCAAGTGTGAGTTGTTTAAGTCTCACATCGTCTATGAATTGATAAATTGTTCGATTTATAAGATAGATAATCTATTAAGCTAAAGGATCATTCCAATTAGTGCAATGGGATTTGGGTGGGTGTTCTCTTATTCATTAGAAAGGTTCAATTGCTTTGGAAGTAACTTGGATAGATACTATTATTCACCAACAACATTGTCTTTGCTTCAACCTTGAGTACAAGGTTGATTTTAATGGGGGAGTAATGTTATGATTGTAAATAGCACATGAGAAAATACACTTGGAAAAATATAATTGGTTGGGGTAAATGGACTTGGGGCTAGGCGATTGTGCAAAAATAGGAAAAGAATGATCACTAAGGGACATGAAGAAAAATGATTGAAGTCTCTCCTCTCTCCCTTTGGTACTCTCTAGTACAGTAGTGACTTAGTCTTAGGACTTAGTATGTTGGAACAAAATGTGTTTAACATTACCACCTTAAGTTTTGATGATAACATGGCATTAAAATGTCAATTGTATATGCTAATATTTGTTCAAGTGCGCAGAACCATAGTCAAAAATTATAAGTCAAGTATTGGTTTTGGAAGAACAAATGAGAGCAATGGAATCTACAAAAGAAGCTTATGTTACAAGGTAGAAGACAGAGTCTGAAGACAAGAGCGTCTGAAGACCATCAGAAGCTGACGTCGTCAGAGAGCCTGAAGAGGCTCAGAAGCTGAATTTCAACAGAGTCTGAAGACTGGAAGCAAGAGTTAGTTAAAAGTTGTTATTATGAATCCATACCATTGCAGAAGGAATGAAAGCCTGGAGCAACTGCTATTTCAGAGTAATTAGAAGGCATTGGATGCTTATCCACTGAAGAGCGCAGGAAAAGGACATAATACAATTGTACAACCACTACTCCACTCCTCATATCTGCAGTAGTACAAGATAACAGTCGTGTCTACGCTGGTTATTCTCCATTCAAGGAGTGAATTTGAAATTGTTTCCTCATAGGACTATAACCAAATCAAGCAACAGATCATTGGTGATTATTAAGCTTCAACAACGACTATTTTGATGTGCTGGCAATCAACAACATCTCTTTCACACCTCTATATAAAGGAGTGAAGACTTGAAGATTGTAAGAGACTCACAACAATTTTACAAGTGTCAAAACTCTGCTGAAATTTTTTTCACGTCAAGTTCACTTAGAATTTCTTAACAAATTTCATATCTTAGAAATTCTAGAGTCTTAAGAGTATGTATCTGATTTGTATTGTGAACACCACTAATTGTATATCAAGTGTTCAGCCTCAAACATTTTTCTGTGTAATTGTGTTTGTTTAGAAATCTCTTGCTTTTGTGCTTGAGCATAGGAAGACTCTTGTGTGTGTGCTTGAGCATAAGAATCCTCTTGCTTTTGTGCTTGAGTAGTTTGAAGTCTCTTGCTTTTGTGCTTGAGCAATTGTAATCATATATTGATTTTAGTGAACTCTCCTTGGAAGTGCAAGGGGGACATGACTACTTCCGGATTATAGAAGGAACATGTATAATTGTTTTGTGTATTTCTCTTCTCTCTATCTCTTTACATTATCCGCTGCATAAGACTCTGAACCTTGTTCCAGACTCTGAACTCTATCAGACTCTGAACATTGGACTTAGTTTTAAAAAAAAGAAAAAGTTAACACAATTCAACCCCCCTTCTTATGTTTTTCTCACCTTCATAGTCTTCTTCTATCTTTTCTTTTCTCCTTTATTTACTAGGAACATCAATTTTAATTGAGTTCTAATCTATCAATTCAACCTTTGATTAAGTAATTAATTTTCAATTATCCATTTGTTACACTATCAATTGTGCAAACCCTTATATATATATATATATATATATATATATATATATATATATATAAAAAATCATTGAGACCACTAAGACCTCATTAAATGTGGTAATTTTAAAGATTTTATTATGAAACCAAATTAGTCTACGAAAATTTACACCGGAGATAATCGAATTTGAGACATTCAAAGAGCACACTTCAAGTTTCAAATCAACATCACTACGTCAACCCAAGTGGGTTTTTTTATAAAAAAATTATTAAAGCAATATTGACATTAAAAAATTTCACACCCATTAAAATAACTATTAATTACATTTCATTTTGGTACAACTAAAATATATGTGAACATAATTCAGTTGCTAGTACGTTACAGTATGCAAGGGTGAGTGTTCAAACCTTAAATTTCTCAAAAATAAATAAACTATTAACTAGATTTATTTTGTTATTGATGGTAAAAAAAATGCATTTCATTCAAAATATGAGCTTCGATACATGTTGGAATATCAAGAAAATATGAAAACTAGCTAATGACGGAGTTGCCCTAGCAAGGTTGAGAACAACTTCATTGATTTATCTTCGAATGAGATTAACATTAAAGTTATCCATAGTTGTTTCCCACCATGGTCTTTGAATCCATCTCAAATTCCATATTAGATAATTGGAGGTCTCGAACCCAACGTAGACCCCGATAGGATCCCTAAATCTTCACCTATGTGAAACTAAAGAGAAGGGGATATTTGATGAGTTTTAGCGAGAACACAACTCCCCTCATCTTTTCTAATACTGATTTAAATACCTAATTTATTTATTAAAGGGGAGAATGACGTATCAACGTTGCGCTTGTATCGCCTTTTTAATGGTTTAGTCAATACCGAAACTACTCTACTTTGAGTGCTTGGACTTGGGTTTTTTTTCTGTGGTAGTCGGGGTTTGAACCCCAAATCTTGCATATATTATGCATTATCTCTATCAACTGAGTTAAGTTCATGGGAACTTGGACTTGCGTTTCTAACTGCATGTGAGTTCTTCCAACTAGTTTTTTTTTTAGGATTTCAATTTGTTAACAACAAGGACACCCTTTCACATGCTTCTTGAGATGTTTTTGGTTACATCATTCCACACTTTATTGTTTCGATGTTTCCATATTAGTATAACATTAAAAACTTATTATTATTGAGTGCAGGGATGGACCCAAGAATTTTAAGTAGTGTGGGCCACACATATAAGTTTGCAAAAATAATATTTTTTTTTGGAAGGAATGCAAAAATAAAAAATCTATGTAAATATACATCATAATTGTTCTTTATAGATTTTCATATTTTAGATATATTAAATGATTTTCTCATTTTCATTGTCAATGAAAAATCAACGAATTGAGAAGGAAATCAAAACTTATGATTCCTTATGTGACAATGTGACCGTTGTTTCTATCACAAATGAGAAATTTAGGATTTCTTATTTTTTTTTCTTTCTTGAATTTAGGTTCTCGTTATGCAATTTGTTAATTTAGTAAAAATAAATTATTATTAGTTTTGATTTTTTTTGTGTATAGAAAAACAGAGTAAAAATATTCACTTAAAAACTCACATACACATAAGTGATAATTTTGGATTCGAATTCAAATCATGATATCTAGTCTAACAATAATTAATTGGATAAATTTCTCTTATAATTTATAATGTAGACCTTAATAACTTAATTAAACTTCATTATCATTCT
>Ga0228711_1004907_pt1 | contig 20423 bp, 11 predicted proteins | sample MedpolnodulmetaG_2_FD_177996 | JGI IMG/M metagenome (GOLD analysis project Ga0228711, IMG submission 177996) | Root nodule microbial communities from Medicago polymorpha collected in Santa Monica, California, United States - brown nodules | ecosystem: Host-associated > Plants > Roots > Nodule... | reverse complement strand
TTTTTTTAGGCATCTAGACCTTTTTTGAAGAAAAGACATCTACAATTTTACTTTTAATTAAAATCAAATTTTATAAAAATAATCATACGCATTATGCAACGTCAAAAAAAAACTATATGCATTAGCGTAACAAAAAAACAGACACACATAAAGTATTATTCTAAACGCTAATGTGTGTGTGTGTATTTGCGAGGTTGAAGAAAGAAAATAAAAATATTTGGTATCATTAAATGACAGCATGAATAAAAATATTTGTGAGGTTGTGATGATTAAACGATATTGAAATTAAATATATAAGTGATAAAAATATAATAAATTTTCTTTGAAAAATAGGTAATAAAATTAAATGGGACCTCCTTAAAAAAAAATTAAATGGAACGGTTCAAAAAAAAATTAAATGGAAGAAAAATACATATTGAAATATAATATTAAAAAATAAAAGAAAAGGTTCCAAACGTGAATTGAAGAGAGATGCTTGTGAAATAAATTGTCGAGAAGTAGTTTTTTCAAGTAGCATTCAACAACTTTTGACCAAAGCTCATTCCATTCAATTTTATACATTAAAAAAAGTACTTTTTTAGTAAGCACTTAATTGATATTGTATTTGGTCTAACTTCTCCTTAAAAATGTGGAGAAGTTGAAAAAAAAAACCCGGGTCAAACGGTATCTTAATCTCCCACAACGGCAGCGTAAAAGCAACTGAATTTGGGAGAAAAAAAATTAGAAAATAGTTAAAAATATAAAAATTGGAAAATAGTTAAAAGTTTTTTAAAATATAAAAATTGAAAAATAGTTAAAAAAAATCGGTGAGGTAGCACTCAAACAATCAACACTAAAAAAAATTATGTGCATTAGCTTAACAAAAAAACAGAGACATAAAATATTACTCTAAATATTAATGTGTGTGTGTATATATTCGCGAGGTTGAAGAAAGGAAATAAAAATATTTGGTATCATTAAATGACAGCGTGAATAAAAATATTTGTGAGGTTGTGATGATTAAACGATATTGAAATTAAATATATAAGTGATAAAAAGATAATAAAATTTCTTTAAAAAAAAGATAATAAAATTAAATGGAATTTCCTTAAAAAATTAAATGGAACGGTTCAAAAAAAAAAGTTAAATGGAAGAAAAAAAACATATTGAAATGTAATATTAAAAAATAAAAGAAAAAGTTCCCAGCCTGAGTTGAAAAGAGGTGCTTGTGAAATAAATTGTCGAGAAGTAGTTTTTTAAAGTAACATTCAACAACTTTTGGCCAAAGCTCATTTCATTCAATTCTATGCATTGAAAAAAAAATACTTTTTTTAGTAAGTACTTAATTGATACTGTGTTTGGCCTAACTTCTCCTTAAAAATGTAGAGAAGTTGGAAAAAAGTCGGGTCAAACGATATCTTAATCTCCCACAACAACAATGTAGAAGCAATTGAATTCGGGAGAAAAAAATTGAAAAATAGTTAAAAGTTATTAAAAATATTAAAATTATAAAATAACTAAAAAAAATTGTGAGGGGGAAAATGGGAAATGCGCCCATATAATAGTGAGGTGGCAACATCCATATCTCCTATTAGGAAATTACAAAATGCCCCTCCTAGGGGCAAAATTGTAAAATCATAGGGACTAATATTTAATATGTAGTGAGTAGATTTTTTTGGTTTAAAAGTCTAATAAGAGAATCGCACACGAAAATGGATCCTCTTAATTGATTTTTTTTTTAGCGAATAATGTGAAGATTAATAGTTAAAATCTTCACATTATTCTTTCAATTTTGTTTTTTTTTTCCTTCTCAATTGGAAGAATCCACACCCATCACACACACCAAATATGGATAAATGAAGAATCTGTTATGACTTGCGTTCCAAAACATTTGTAAAACAATTGAAGTTAACAATCGAGAAAAGTTTAAAAAAATCAATACTTTCTTATGGTAATTACTCTTAATTCTAGTTTTAACTTATTTTTAATATTTTCTTTCATCATAAATAAGGTTACAAACAAATGAAACTTATCATTTTTTTTTTCCGGTGGTCGGAGTTTGAAATTCAAATCTTACATATATTATGCATTGTCTATACCAATTAAGTTAAGCTGACGAGGACAAATGAAACTTATCATCTAATACATTTAAAAATTGACCAATGTTTATAAATTTTGTTTCTTATAAAAAAAAATCGAAGGGGTATTTTACTAATAGAAAATTGCTTTTCTGACATTGATAACTTTACAATGACACAAGAAAATTACCCAAATGCCCCCAACGGTAGTTAACTACCGTTGGGCTAACCGACAACAGTTAACTGCCGCTGGTGCCAACGGTAGTTAACTGTCGTTGTGTTCGTAACATAAGAACATAATAGACGTAGGAGTTTCCAAAACTCCATTGTTGCGTTTTTTGCTTCCATAGGTGCAAATTTCACAAAGCATAAGCCATTCCAAACTAATTTCAAGCACAAAACCAAGTAAGTTTTTTGAATCCTATTGCATTGCTATTTTGTGATTGATTTGTTAGTTTTTTTTGGTTAAATTGCAATTATAGAGGTTTTTTTGTTATGATAGTTTAGGTTGTTAGAATTGATTTATGATAATTTAGGTTTAGGTTAGAATTGTTGTATAATCGTTACGATTAGTTTAGGTTTGTTATGAATTTTTGTTGTTATGAATTTGTGATAGACTTGTTACGATTAGTTATGGTATAATTTTTAGGATTAGTTTAATTATTGATGAATTATTGTAGAACCGTAACAATTAGTTTAGGTTTTGGTCGTCAATTTGTTTATGTAGATATGTCTCAGAATCAGGGAAACGTGGAGTTGAACAAAAAGGAGGGTGATGACAAGAAGAAAGAAAAGTCACTTATGACTTGGCACGAAATCACATGTGATGGTTCCGTAAAAAAGAAGGATTTGAAGGTGTTGGTATACAATCAGTCGAGGTTGAGAAGGAGCGGGAAGACATGCTATTTTGGTCCTCAACCAAAAGCAGGTGCCCCAGGGACTGTAGCGGGCAACCCGATTGACTTGTGTGACGAGGAAGATGAATGAATGTAATGACTTCTAATGCCTAATTGTGTTTGGATCTTTTTTTATGGTTTTTTTTATATGTCGCGCAGATTTTGCTACATTTTGCTTGACATTATGGTATTTTGAATAAAAATCGCGTTTTGAATAATTTCGATTAAAAATTGCGTATTCGAATAAAGAATGATTAAATCTAACGTGAATTCGAATAAAAATTGTGTATTCTAATAAAGACTTATTAAATCTTATACGAAGGAATTCGATATCATAACTTATATAGCTGATTCTCAATAATACATGTTCCTAACTTATAGAGACGAGCCATTACATTACATTACATTCGGGAATGTAGCTTCCAACTACAACAATTGTCTTACACCTGAATGGGGTAAATTCAAACTTGCTAAGCAGCAGGACTCCAACATTCGATCGACATTTCTACTGTTCCATTCAAAAGATTAAATTCTTGTTAGACTTTGGTTTAAATAACGGTATTCAAGTGTCAAAAGAATGAGGTCCATTCCTTGACACTTCAATACCAAGGCACCAGACCTTCAACCTCTGAGGTTCTCCGTTGTTGAATTGTGCATGAACGTCGATCCACCCGACCATTGTTTCAAATCTACACAATAAGAAATTAAAAATAATCAATAAAAAAACTCATTCAAACATTTCATCAAACACTTGTAGTGAAAATTTTACATAAACCCTAAAAATCCTAAATAAACCCTAAAAAATTTATAAAATTCGAAAAAAATAATAATAAATTCAAACAATATAACTCCATTATAACAAGTATTCATAATATTTGTTAATATCATTTCAGATCTACAACATAACTATATTAAAAAAAAATCAAAATTTAAAAATTAAACTACAACTAAAATTCTAAACATATATACATACTAACTAAAATTTATGACAATAGCAGAAGTGAAAACTTACTTGTGATTTAGTGAAATTTTTTTTGGATGATTTGGTAGAGTTTTTTTAGAGAGAGTGAAAATTTTGAATTTTTAGAGAGAGATGGTGATGATAGAGTGGCTGAAAGCTGGATTCTGTTATAAATATGTTACGAACACAAAGAAAGTTAACTTCCGCTGACACCAGCGGCAGTTAACTGCTGCCGGTTAACTCAACGGTAGTTAACTATTGCTGGGGGCATTTGAGTATTTTTCTTTGTGTCATTGTGAAGTTATAAATGTCAAAAAAACAATTTTTTTACTAATAAACCCTTGATAATTCTGACTCGAAGATGAAAAGGCTGGTGTAATAAACAGAAATAAAAGAAAATGTTGTGAGTGGATTCATTCAATCATTGTATTACTATATTGGAATATTGGAAAGTCATTTTCACTGACTTCAAATACTTAGGGAAGTGGAAATGTTGACTTCGTATTGACGACATTCTTAATCTCTCTCTCTTTGGGATTCTCACTTTCTTCCGGTTTCTCAAGGTGTGTTTGGTCATCACATTTTTATGCTTCTTTCTCTGTTCATTTTTGTTCTTATCAAGCTTTTCATGCACTGTTCATTTTTAATGTTTGATGATTGAATTGTATCTCTTTCTTCTATCTAGGGTTTCATGCACTGTTCATTTTTTTATGTCTCATTCATAAAATCAAATAGGCATAAATATTCTCCATGTGATATAAATTCAAGTATGTTCTGTAGTATGAATGTGGTTGCAAGTTTGACTATGGTTTGACCGTAAGGACCATAAGCATATATATGTAAGTTTATAGCCTTAAATTTGTTCAAGAGAAAAAATTCAAATGCTTATAAACTTTCACTACTTGGATTGGACCATATAGAAAATCATTGACTATGCTTGTAAAATGTAAATTTAGATTGACATGATTTTTTTGATGCAGTAGTTTAACAGTAACATTAATTTTTTGAATTATTGTCTTCTCCTATCCTATTTAGGAAAATCAAAAGAGTTGGCATTGAAGATGGTTAAAAGTAAAACAATTGAGTTGTATGGATTCCCTCATTACGTGACCGTGCCTGATGTAAAGAGATTTGTAGAGCAGTATACTGGGGAAGGAAGTGTGGTTGCTATAAAGATAAGAGAAGGCAAAGCCCGTATTCGAACAGCATTTGCAATTATTCAATTCACTACTAAAGATCATGCTACAGATATGATGGCCTTACCTAGCAGAAGTTTGTCACCGTTGCAGTACGGGAGCTCCTATTTAAAAGTTCGGGAAATGGAAAGAGATATTGTTCGAAAGCCAAGGGAATTTTTGTACAGTTTGGATGATGTAAAACTGTATTTTGGCTGTCAAAACTCAAAGGAAAGGTTATCTGTTTTATGGAGAGTGGTGGATGTTAGAGTTGATTTTGGGATTGGAAAGAGAAAGTGGCAATTCTCTTTGAGCTATGCCAATAAGACATTCAAACTTGAACTTTCATATGAGAATATTTGGAAGATTGAGCTGCATCAACCACGGGGTAAAACTACAAAGTATCTATTGATTCAGGTTGTCAATTTCAACTTTTCATCAAGTATTTTAAACCATGTTCTTCATTTTCCTTTTCATTAAGTATATATTGATTTCTCTTTAATTATATAGTGCTAAATTTGCTGCACATCACATATGATCAATCTTTTTTGTTTCTCTTCTGTTTGTAGTTAATTGGTGCTCCTCGGGTTTTTGAGCTTTATACTCCTACTTCAAATGATGCATATAACAAATACGAAGATCCTTTAAAGAACTATTTTAGCGATCCCCCTGATGACCAATGGATCCGTGCAGTAGATTTCACTCCATGCAGTTGTATTGGGCAGTCTTCTGCTTTATGTCTAGAGCTTCCTAGCAACAGAGATTTTCCGAATTTCAGGGAAAACTTTGCTCAGTACGAGGAAAGTGCGAGTCCATACATGTTGGAGAGCGGATCACCTTTTTCTTGCAATCTGGATGTTGTCCCCATGGTTGCTCCTCAAGGAATTCAAATTCCATTTGACATCTTGTTTAAAGTTAATTCATTGGTTCAGCACGGGTGTCTTTCAGGTTCTGAACTCGATAATGCTTTCTATCATCTAGTTGATCCAACTAGAGTGAATGTTGAGCTTATTGAGAATGCTTTAGAAAAGATGTACTATTCAAATGATTTCTGTTATGAACCTGTGAGATGGCTGAAAGATCAGTACAAAATGTACCGTAGTTCAAATAATCTGCCTCGGTCACCAACTATATCTTTGGATAACGGTTTGGTATATGTTCGCAGGGCACAGATAACACCTTGCAAAGTATACTTTTGTGGTCCAGAGATTAATGTCTCAAATCGTGTTCTGCGTAAATACAAAAAATATATGGATAACTTTCTACGTGTTTCGTTTGTTGATGAGGAGTTGGATAAACTGTATTCATCAGATTTATCTTCACGTATTTCCGTGGGTGGAAGAACTGATATATACTATAGAATTCTTTCCATCCTTAGAAATGGCATAGTTATTGGTGATAAGAAGTTTGAATTTCTAGCTTTTTCATCAAGTCAGTTGCGTGAAAGTTCGCTATGGATGTTTGCTCGTACACCAACTGGAGATACCGCTGGTTCCATAAGGAAATGGATGGGAGATTTTAGCCGGATAAAAAATGTAGCTAAATATGCTGCTAGACTTGGACAGTCTTTTGGTTCCTCTACCGAAACTACAACGGTCAGCAGCACCGAAATTGAAATTATTCTTGATGTACATAATAAAACCAAATATGTCTTCTCTGATGGAATTGGCAAAATATCTCTTGAACTTGCCAGGACAGTGGCTAAAAAATGTGGTTATGATTCTATGCCGTCTGCCTTCCAGATTCGGTATGGCGGGTACAAAGGAGTTGTGGCTGTTGATCCAACCTCATGGGTGAAGTTGTCACTGAGGATGAGTATGCTCAAGTATGATTCAGACAACACAGATTTGGATGTTTTGGCATGTAGTAAGTTTCGGCCTTGTTATCTGAATCGACAGTTGATTACTCTGTTATCCACTCTTGATGTCAAGGACAGTGTTTTCGAGAAAAAACAAAAAGAAGCTGTTGATCAACTGAACACAATACTAACAGATTCAACGAAGGCACACGAGGTTTTGGACTTGATGTCTTCCGGGGAGGTCACTAATATTCTGAAGGAGATGCTTATTTGTGGTTACAAGCCTAATGTTGAACCATTTCTTTCAATGATGCTGCAGACATTTAGGGCCTCGAAACTTTTGGAATTGCGGCAAAAAACTAGGATATTTATTCCAAAAGGAAGAGCAATGATGGGAGTTCTAGATGAAACTAGAACCCTAGAATATGGTGAAGTTTTTGTTCAATATTCTAACAATAGGGAAGACAGTCTTTCGCATGTAGTTAATGGTAAGGTTGTTGTAGCGAAAAACCCGTGCTTGTACCCAGGTGATGTTCGTGTTTTGAAGGCTATGGATGTGCCAGCTTTGCGGCATATGGTGGATTGTGTTGTTTTCCCCCAAAAAGGTCACAGGTAGATATATTCTTAAATATCTCAACCATTATGCCTGTTCAACAAAACACTATTTTTATAGGATTATTTATGTAATATAACATTTAATTTTTGCTTTCCATAAATAACTAACTTTCTCTAAAATTTGTGCAAGTGAACTTGGGAAAAGTTTTTAGAGTGCTAGATTTCTCTACTAAATATGTTGCTGATACTTCTTACCATATAATGCACCCAATCTAATGCTTAAAATGTTCAAAAAAATTTCCTTCTTTTTACTAATGTTTTATTGTGAAATTGCTTCAAGAAAACATCATAATATGTTCTTTTAAGATTCCTATTTTGATCATCTTCATTTCTTTTGACCCTGTAACCGTGTTACATAAACAGTTATGAATTCTAATTCGCATTTGTAATTACAGCTAAACTAAATAAAATTGTTAAGTTATAAAACATTTCCATCCTTAAATATACTTATTTTTGCAAAGTTTGTTCCCATTGAAGAAAAACTCATCCAGAGAAGTAAGCTTGAAATATTTTGCAGTTATTTATAGCTTTATCATTTAGAATGTTATTTTGAAAAGTGGAAATCAAGATGTCACTTACCTCTATAGTTAAGTTTTTTTCTTTTTCTTTTGAAACTGTTTGTTGACACCAATAACTGATTTCTAATACTAGGCCACATCCAAATGAATGTTCGGGAAGCGATCTTGACGGGGACATCTACTTTGTTTGCTGGGATTCTGAATTGATTCCACCTAGAACAATTGAACCAATGGAGTATGATTCTGCCCAACCTATTGTATTAGACCATGATGTGGAGATTGAGGTATTGTCCTTTTAGCTTTACTTCCATAGGCAATTTTTCTTGTATTTTCTATATGGTTTTAGAAACTTGTGTAATGTGATCTCTAGTTGTTTTAACTTTTGACATTCTTTGCTGTTTTTATTAATATATCACGCACAACAGTTTTATCTAAAGTTTTACCCCTTTTCAACTTATAAAACAGACTCATGCAAGCCACATGGTATAAATCCACCTTTTTTTTTCCTTGCAACATGCAATCTATTGTTTTTAACCCCTCTAGTTTTTGAGGAAAAGGTCTTGGTAATCTGGAGCTCTTCCGGTAGGTAAGTAAAGTTTGACCAACGATTGTTTCAGCCAGGATTTGAACTCGGGTTCTCCCAAAAGATTTGTTTTTAACTGAAGCTTAATAACTGTGCAACATGCATTCTAATTTAAGTTCATAACATGGTTTCATGGTGCAGGAAGTGGGGAAGTATTTTACCGATTACATACTCAACGATTGTCTTGGAATAATTGCCAATGCACACACTGTCTTTGCAGACAAAGAACCCGGAAAAGCAATGGCTGGTCCATGTGTTGAGCTTGCAAAGCTATTCTCAACAGCAGTTGACTTTCCAAAAACCGGTATCCCAGCAGAAATACCTCGTGGTCTTCTCCCCACAGAATATCCAGATTTCATGGAGAAGCCTGACAAACCTACCTACAAATCAAAGAATGTAATAGGAAAACTTTTTAGGGAAATTCAAGGTATTTCAACTAAGGATGGTTCTATTACATCCTTCACACTTGAAGTGGCTAAAGAGTCGTATGATCCAGACATGGAATTCGACGGCTTTATGGATTATGTTGACGATGCCTTCTATCACAAAACCAATTATGACTACAAGTTGGGAAATCTGATGGACTACTATGGTATCAAAACTGAAGCAGAAATCCTAAGTGGGAATATTATGAAAATGTCAAAATCTTTCACCAAAAGAAGGGATGCGGATGCTATTACTATGGCTGTAAGGTCCCTAAGGAAAGAGGTGAGGAGTTGGTTCAATGGTGGAGGGGCTGCTGTAGATTCTGGGACCGATGATGCTTATGCAAAAGCTTCTGCTTGGTACTTCGTCACTTACCATCATAGTTACTATGGTTTGTACAATGAAGGTATGAAAAGGGACCATTTTCTAAGCTTTCCATGGTGTGTTTACCATTTGCTTGTCCAAATCAAGAAGGAGAAAGCCAGGATGAGGATGCATTTGAGCATGGAACAAAGTTTCAGTCGCAGGTTGCGTCTGGACTGACAAATCTGCTTAGTTATTGAACTTTGCATTTTCATATTTATGGTAATTTTATGATATAGTTATAAGTATGATGCAAACTCTTTAGTGGTATTATGAATGAGTTGTTTTTTTCTTCTTCTATGTTTCTTGTTTTGATTGTAAATATTATGAAGACCTATAGCGGTATTATTCACGGGTCTTCTCTATCTACTTATTTGCTTTTTGTGGGTGAATGCATTGTCATTTCAAAACATTCTATGCTTTAAAGAGCATTATGAACTTATATTATTGGTACAATGTGGAAATAAAATGAATATATTACGGTCATAAATATTTACCAGAAGAAACATAGCTTAACAAGCTTTTCAGTTTCTACAAAAGTTGAGAATTGTCTTGAGTATTTAAATCTAGTGTTGAAGAAAAAGAAACCTCAGACTTCTGGTAAACCATTTTTTTTTTAGGGTTGTATTTGGAGAAAGTATTATGGATGAACTGAAGTGGTAAAGGTTTAGAGTAAGGGAAATATATACGAGGAATGATCACGATTATAAACTTAGAGAAACACAAAAACTTCGATCAATGTGGACACATTGCAAAAAGTGAGTTAATCTTGGAAGAAGCATGCTATTAAATTTTTCTGATACACCTATCTATACACACCATTTTGAAGCAGTTATAGGGAATATGTTGCTTCTAGTTCTGAAGAAGTAAATGATAACTTGGTTCGCCTGAAAACATTCTAGTTCTTAACATCAATACAAATATATATTCAAATATTTCGAAAACCTGCATTTGGGGCACCTGTTATATGCAAAATTCGATTAACCAATGTTTGAGTGAGGTAGCCTCACTTTACTCAAAGATTGAAAGAAACAACAACATGTCAAGTACCAAAACTCGAAGATTACTAATTAGAAGATTGCTATTTCAAAGAAGACATTAAAATGTAACGTCCAGAGTTAGTCGAAATATTTCAAATCATGCAACTTCTAAAAACTGCCAACATAAGTGTATCAAGAAGTTTTTCACGCAACAGGTTATGTATTTTTCAACGCCAAAGATTCAACTATCAAAAAGAAACTTGCAGAAGAAGACTCTTGGATGTTAGAAGACACATGACATCTATGGATCATAGGAGTTAGTTTATTTCTTGTTTATAAATTGTATGATGAAACTTTACACAAAGAAGTTCATTTTCATTTCATAAACTACGCATAATAGATAAATATATTTGCTCTCATAGAATAACACATCTTCCAATATTATATGAAACTCACCTCTGTCGTATAATTTATAACTTAAGAGACTAACTCGGGAGAGTTATAGTTTATAGACTAAATTGTTAGTTTATTGTTAGTTTTTTAACGTAACTTAATTTTGATAATATTGGATTTTTTCCCTTTTTAAAAATGATTACCTTTATAAAATAATGTAAAAGTAAATTAAAATAATTCAAAAAAAAATCCTTATGGAAATTAGTTACATTTAATAAGTTTCTAATTTTGGCAAAAGCATACAACAAGTTGTTCAAAAGATGAGATTAATATCTATTCATGTTGTTTTCACATGTACATCCATTCAAATCATATTAAATGGACATTCTAAAAGATATTTTAAGAATTAATCTAAAAAAATGAGTTCAGATATGCTCCATTTAAGTTATGGATACATGACATGTGGCAAAAAAAAGATTTAAAGGTTGAGATTACAATATTTGTTTAATAATAAAAAAGGAACAAAACAAAATGTGCCTCGTCTTTTTCCTTTTCAGTGTTCCATCTTCTCCGTCTCCTTTCATATGTTTTAGCCAAACGGTACGTCAGTGGCGGTGGGATAAGAGTAGGAGGGTAAAATTGGAATGAGGTGACAAAAAATGAAGGACAAAAGAGACAAATTAGATATTAAGGTTGAGGATTGATGATTGCATGACTATCTTCCAATTTATAATAATAAATAAATAAATTGATAGATATATTAAAAGATCAATATGCACTTTTTTATATTACGAGAAATGCTAACTAGTATCTTTAGAACATTTGTTATGAAGTTTAAAATGAACACTTTATCTTAAAAATTGTATATTTAACACATTAAAACAACAAAAAGTAAATGTTATAACATGACCGATATCATATTTCTAATATGAATCCACTATAGCGATAAAAGACAAAATAAAATGATGTTTATATAAAGTAATTAGTATAAAATAAATACTAGAAGGCTTATGCAACAAGGAGTTGTCGTGGATTGGTTGCTACAAAGTACAATGATGAAATGAACCCACATATGTTCTTTATGTCATTGGGATCAAATTTTCCTAGTTACTTTGATTCCCGTCGCATGTGAAATTGTGAATCAATCCGACATTTTTTTCTTTATGATAAAGTAAAGTTTATGATTTTAGTCATTAGAAAACAAAAATTGATATCAACATTGCAGGGGTATGAATATTGCAAGTAAAGTTTCTAAATGAACATTTGAGAAACTTAATTACGCATGTTCATGTGTCTTTTCCTTAACATGCGTCTTTTCCTTCTAATAGTTGATGGTGGTTGTTGTCTTTCACTAAATTCTTTTGACTTACTCTTTCATTTATAATTTTTTTTCTTCCAAATTCCCAAGCAGTTAAGTAGAAAATCGCTAGTAGATTCGAAGTTTAACGATGTCATTCTTTTGATAGGCTTCCTTGATGGTTGTCTCTACTTTTTATATATATGTTTAGTCGAAGTATCTGCAGCTATTTGAAGTCTAGAAATGTTTTATTTTGAGATATACCATTATGTAAATATGTCATTTTGAAACTTAGGATGAGGATACTCTTGTGAAACTTATGTAAATATTGTTTTGAAGTAAAAGGGTTTTGTGAGTATTACTTATTTGTCATTTGTCTAGTTTGGTCGTTAGGCTTATCGGACTAAATGCATAAGCCTGTGTGCTGGTCACGATTTGTATGTTTGGGTAGTGACAAGCAAGGACTTTACTTCAAATTTTGAGAACTTCATTGGTAAATTTTAAGACCTTATATTAACATTGTGTGCTTCAAAGAATAAGTTGACGTTGATAATTTATACAGGGGGTTTAGATGAGATGACATGATATTTTTTAATTTAACCATAATTCAAGGTTCGGACTTGAACGTAAGCATGCAACAATGTTAACAAAATTGGATAACATTTATCGTTTATTTAGATAACACAAGGTTCAATTATAAGTCTTAGCATGTACGCGCAAAATATTTCTTTATTAAAACAAAATAGATCACCTCCCCCAAAAAAAGACATAATACATCACCTAGTTTATTTTTTGTTAATTAATCCTAGTGGCAAGATATTCAGATATGAATTTTCTCTTTGGCTCTTTGTTGTTGTCCATTCTACTCAAATCTCAACCTCTCTCTCGCTCTCTCTCTTCCTCTCTCTTTCAACTTGGACAAGCGGAGATGGTTCAAGGTCCATTTCCTATATATTTATCAAATAAAATAAATAAGTGAAGTGTGTCTGAGGTTGAAACTTCAGCCCCTACAATGTATGTCCTTGCCAATTTTTGATTTTTAACTAATAAAATCATAAACTTACTTTACTTTATAAAGAAAAAAAAGTTCGGATTGATTGCTACATGAATCATAGTAGATAACTGCTCTTCGCCCTGCACGTTTCGCTCCCACCCACCTGATGTTGCGCACGTTATGATGTTGCGCCACTTAAGTCACGTCGCGTTAGTTAAGTCACACAACGTGACTCAAGTGTTTATACAGCAAAACAGAACCAAAACTCCCATATTTTCAAACTTCTCAAATACGATTTTTCCCCCTCCAAGTACGAATTTCACCAAACTCAAGCAAATCATCATCAAATCACGCAATTGAACAAGTAAGTGTTGCTTATTCTACATCATTGCTTAATTTTTGTTCAAATTTTGTGATTTTTTTGAAGAAATTAGATATTTTTAGGTTTTTAGAAATTTGGCTTGCATGTTAGTTTTGATGATTGTTAAAAATGAATTAAGTTAGGAATTGTATTTTATATGTTGTTTAGGGTACAATGTGGTAGTTTTTGGTTTAGAAATTGTTAGATTTCTTACTTGTTTGAAATTGCACTATGTGTTTGATAAAATGTCTCAATGATATTTTTTTGTTTTTTGGATTGTTAATGATGAAATTAGTTAGAAATATGTTTGTTAATGTTGATTATAGTTAGTTTCTGGACAATGTGGTAGTTTACGGATTGAATTGTTGTTGTCGATTATAAGTGTTGTGGTTGTTCAATTGTTGGAAATGTTGTGCAGATATGTCTCGGAGGAATACGTCTCAGAGGCCGCCTGAACCGCCTCAGGATAGGAGTGACAGATTTAGGGCAGGGAGGCCTGCCTCTACTGGTAGCTTTCAGAGGGAGAAACAAGCATTACGCCCTCCTATGGCTGGTCGAGGGAGAGGTGGGGGAACGAGACTTGGTAGCGTTGAGGCTGCTAGGGGATCAACGTCACAGACGGGTCCATCCAGACGGTGGACCCGACACAGTATCAGCAGGATTATCAGGTGTATGAGCAGGCGCAGGATTAGGCGTATCATTTTGAGGAGCCTCAGCCTCACCAATATCAGTCTGATGCGTATCAGCAGCATCAGTATGAGGATCATCATGAGCAGTCTGTTCTTGAGCAGGAGCAGCCTGATATTGAGGAGGCTCAGCAGCAAGATGATATTGAGCAGTCTCATCAACATGATGGTGGGGGTCGTTTTCAGGGGGTGCCGAGGGTGGTGTACGAGGCCGGAATAGACGACTATGCAGGGGGGCCTTCTGAGCTCACACTTTTACCTCACTTTGGTGGAGAAGTGGCATGCAGGATTTGGGTCGATGCCGATGTAAGTATATTTAATGTTTATTTTATTTCTTTTACTATTTATACAACTTATTCTAATTATTATTTTACTTATTTAATGTTAGAATTAAAATTTATGTTAGAATATATTTAATGTTTATTTTACTTATTATTTATTTAACAGTGTTGTTTGTTGTTTTTTTTTATTTTTTATTTTAGTTTTGAAAAAAACATATGGTGAAAGGTATCTCGCACGGGAAGAAGCCGAGTCTTAAAAACCTGACAATCCCTCAGCCGTGTGAACAAAGCCAATGGTTTTGGGATGAAGTGAATATGTCCGGTCTTACTCCCCTCCTGACTAGTGGGTACAAGAACATCTCTCACGGGTTCGTTTGTGCGATGTTAGAGAGATGACATGAGGAGACCAGCAGCTTCCATCTACCTGTTGGGGAGATGACCATCACACTAGATGATGTGGCATGTCTCCTAGGCATCCCCATCACTGGGAGGCTTCTTCCTGATAGAAAGTTAACCCGTGAGGAGGGGTTAGAGATGATGCAGGTGGACCTACTTTTTACAGCGGAGGCTGCCGCTAAGGAGATGACAAAACAGGGTGTTGCTCACGTCAGTTTTGGTGTATTGAAGAGGCGCTACGAGGAGCTCTTGAATAGGTGTAATCAGCTGCTTGAGCCTGACACAAAGGAGGAGTAAGACGAGCGAGCTCAAGTTAGGCTGGCCTGCATTAAGGCGTTTTTGTTGCTCTTACTTGGCTGAACCATTTTTTCTGGCAAGAACAACAAAAACATTAATCTGTTGTGACTGCTTGCGCTGCAAGATATGGATGAGTTGGACAACTGGTCATGGGGTGAGATGGGACTTGCTTTCCTATATGAGCATCTATCTCTTACCTCCGACTCATCTGTGACCTCCTGTGGTGGTTACATGACCTTGCTTGTGGTAATATTTGTTTTTCTTCATTTTTACTTATTGGATCGTAAATGTATAGTTGTTTGTATAATACTTGTGCTGATATAAATTTATTTCTTTGTGTTTGCAGGGATGGACTTTGGCACACTTCACGAACATCATTCCGATGATTGAAGATGATGCCTACGACCCTACTGTTGCCCCGCTTGTGAGTCAATGGAAACCTCCCAGGGGCTTTTCTAATCCTGGACACTGCCGAGCAGCCATTGATTCGTTGGACCATTCTCATGTCACCTGGAGGTCGTACGAGAGACGACACATCACGCCCTTTCAAGATATATGCTGGTACTCCATATGGATCATGGCCGACAGCGACATGATGGTCCGTCACTTGCCAGAGCAGGTTCTTAGGCAGTATGGGTATGTCCAGACACGGCCCAGGCCTCCTACAGACATTGAGGCTCTTGCGGCAGATGACGTGGCCCAAGCCTTCACGGAGTTTGCTCTACATGTCCTCAGCCATCAACAGTGGGGTCATCCGATTCCAGATAACCAGTCGTGGGCTCATACTATGGGGTACATGAGATGGTTCGTTAGAGTATCACATCCTATTGTGAACCCCCCTGCGGTCATTCGTGACTACGCAGCTGATGCCCCTCCTCGTCATGTCCCTCCTTACGAGGAGGTTATTGTTGAGCAGCAGTGGGCCAGACATCCTCCCGACCCATACCAGATCATAAGCAACATCAGGGCCATAGTGGATGGTGCAATGGGGCATCCTGATGTGTTTCGTAATCCAGAGGAGGTTATGCGCTTGATGCAGGGCATACAGTTTGAGTGGAGCAGATGCCGGCTCTGCGGAGGAGGAGTAGGAGTCCACGGGATGGACCAGTATGACCTGTGTAGTTTTTTTTATGACATTTTGTTGGATTTGGTTGTAAACCTATTACACTTGCGCTTTTTAGCATTTTTATGACATTATTTGTTATTTTATTCCGTTGTTTTATTCTTTTTTTTTTCTTCGTAATATACTTATGAGTTAATGCTTGATTGAATGAATGCTTGAATAAATGATGAAAAATGTATGCTTGAATGAATGTATGAAAAAAGGATTGAAAAAATTAGGGAAAATAGAGGTTTCTGCCTCTTCTGGTTTTCTGCAAAGACTGGGCGTGAGTTAACTTATGCATGTGTTAACACTGTGCGTGGGTTAACTCACGCAGTGATTTACACTTGTGTGACTTAAGTCACGCATCGTTAGTTAACTAACACATAGATTTACACTTGCGTTGGTTAACTAATGCAGGGGTATTTCGGGTAAGGCTACAGGATGCGAGTGATTTGTGCTGGGTGGAGAGTAGTAATCATCATAGTAACTAGGAAAATTTAATCCCAATGAGATAAAGGATATATGTGGGTTCATTTCATCATTGTACTTTTTAGCAACCAATCCACGACAACTCCTTCCATAAGCATTCTATTTTTTTTAAGGGAATGATATATGAACAATCATTGGAACAACTTTACAACTTTATTTTTTTCTTATTGATAAAAAATAATAAAGAAAAAAAAGAGAATAAAAACATAATCTAAGTATGACATAGAAAGTTATTAAAAAATTGTTGCAAAATGGTTTTAAAAATATCATTTCTAGTGTTATTATATTGGAATTTCTGAAACTGATTACTTCACTGACTTCAGATAGTTTGGGGAAGTTGAAGTGTTGACCTGACATTGACGACAACAGACATTCTCGCTCTCTGAGGGACTCTGTCACTTTCTTTGTTCCTCAAGGTCTGTTGATGATGATCTTCGGTGATCACTTTCTTCTCATTCTTCTTTCTTAGATATACATACCATTTTCTTTTCTTTCATATTATTAACCTTTTCATCCATGCATGTTTTTTAATGTCTTATTTTCTTCTCGTATCCTATTTAGGAAAATCAAAAGAATTGGCAATGAAGATGGTTAAAAGTAAAACAATTAAGTTGCATGGATTCCCTCATTATGTGACCGTGCCTGATGTAAAGACATTTGTAGAGCAGTATACTGGTGAAGAAACTGTGGTTGCTATAAAAATAAGGAAGTGTAGTTGCTATAAAAATAGGTGTCGTTGCTATAAAAAGATGAGATTTGTTCAAATTCGAAAAGCATTTGCAATTATTCAATTCACTACTACAGATCATGCTACAGATATGATGGCCTTACGTAGTGGGGAAAAATTGCGGTTCAGGAAATCCTATTTAAAAGTTAGGGAAATGGAAAGAGATATTGATACAAAGCCAACGACATTCTTGGACAGATTAGACGATGTTAAACTGTATTTTGGCTGTCAGATCTCAAAGGAAAGATTCTCTGTATTATGGGGAAAGATGGATGCTAGTGTAGATTTTGGGATTGGATTGAGAAAGTGGCGATTCACTATGCGCCATGACGATAAGAAGTTCAAACTTGAGCTTTCATACGAGAATATTTGGAAGATTGAGCTGCATCAACCATGGTTTAAAACTGCAAAGTATCTATTGATTCAGGTTGTTAAATTCAACTTTTCATTATTTTAAACCATGTTCTTCATTTTCCTTTTTTATTTTAAATTTTGTTTTTCATGTAATGCTTCTTTTTTGCATTTAATGCATGCTATGTTTTATTTTTGCTCCATATGAACTATGGCGGATGTTTTCATAACATATATAATTTTTAAATTGTCATGATATATCTGATTTTAGATTACTTTTGAGTAGTTTTATCTTTGAAATAATGTTGATTTTTTATGAACAATGTTTAGTTTTTTTTTGTGTAAACCGGGTATCTTCCGCGTGCGCAGTTGCAGAGGCTAATCCATTGAGCCTTGTGAAATAGCTATCTAGTTTTCTTTCAATATCATTTCTTCCACAAGAGTGCAGCTCTTAGGTTTTTATGCTGGGCTTAACTCATCCTTACAAAACCAGCATGTACAGTGATAACTGTCCAAACTTTATTACCATGCATAGGCCATATCTCCGGGCAATGTGGTACTAAATCCACTCCTTCATGCCCAATACAATAAAGGTGTTGGAGGCTGCAATGAAGGCAACCCAAATGCTGCAATTAGATGGCTAGAGGCGGACCACAAGGAAAGCAGAATTTCCAACAGCAGCAATTTTTATTTCTTTTTGTGCTAGATGACTTGCCACTTTCTAAAAATAAACATTTTTATGCAATTTAATGTTTGCTAAATTATGTATTAATTAAGCCAATTTTGATCTCTTCAACTTTGAACTCTTATCGTTATTCTAAATTAATTTTCTCTGTAATTGTATAGAGCGAAAATTTGATGCACATCCCATATGATAAATCTTATTTGTTTCTCTTCTGTATGTAGTTAATTGGTGCTCCTCGTGTTTTTGAGCTTAATGTTCCTACATCAACAAGTGTATATAAAGATCCTCTGAAGAACTATTACAGAAATTCCCCTGATAAGCAATGGATCCGTGCGATAGATTTCACTCCTTGCAGTTGTATAGGGCAGTCTTCCGCTATATGTCTAAAGCTTCCTAGTAACAGAGATTTTCCGAATTTCAGGGAAAACTTTGTTCATTATGAGGAAATCGAGGGTCAATACACATTGGAAAGAGGATCACCTTTTTCTTGCAATCCGGATGTTGTTCCCATGGTTGCTCCTCCTCAAGGAATTCAAATACCATTTGACATCTTGTTTAAAGTTAATTCCTTGGTTCAGCATGGCTGTCTTTCAGGTTCTGAACTTGATAATGCTTTCTATCATCTAGTTGATCCACTCAGAATAAAGGCTGAGTTTATCGAGCATGCTTTAGAAAAGATGTACTATTCAAAGGATTTCTGTTATGAACCTGCAAGATGGCTGAAAGATCACTACAGAATGTACCTCAGTGCAAATAATCCACCTCGGTCACCGACTATATCTTTGGATAATGGGTTGGTATATGTTCGCAGGGTTCAGATAACACCATGCAAAGTATACTTTTGTGGTCCAGAGATTAATGTCTCAAACCGGGTTCTCCGTCATTTCCATCAACATATTGATAACTTTCTACGTGTTTCATTTGTTGATGAGGAGTTGAATAATATGTATTCAGCCGATTTATCTTCACGTATTTCTAAGAATGGGAGAACTGAGATATACTATAGAATTCTTTCCATCCTTAGAAATGGCATAGATATTGGTGGTATGAAGTTTGAATTTCTAGCTTTCTCAGCAAGTCAATTGCGTGAAAACTCGCTATGGATGTTTGCTCGTACAACAACTGGACTTACTGCCGATTCCATAAGGGAATGGATGGGAGATTTTAGCCGTATAAAAAATGTGGCTAAATATTCTGCTAGACTTGGACAATCTTTTGGTTCGTCTACTGAAACTCTAAGCGTCAGCAGGAACGAAATTGAAATTATTCCTGACGCGAAGGTTAAACATGGTGCAACCGAATATGTCTTCTCTGATGGAATCGGGAAAATATCTCTTGAACTTGCCAGGAGAGTGGCTAAAAAATGTGGTCATGATTCAATGCCATCCGCATTTCAGATTCGGTATGGCGGGTACAAAGGAGTCGTGGCTGTTGATCCAACCTCGTCTGTGAAGTTGTCACTGAGGAAGAGTATGCACAAGTATGATTCAGATAACATAAAATTGGATGTTTTGGCATGTAGTAAGTTTCAGCCTTGTTATCTCAATCGACAATTGATTACTCTCTTATCCACTCTTGATGTCAAGGACAGTATTTTTCAGAAAAAACAAAAAGAAGCTGTTACTCAACTGAACACGATACTAACAGATTCAACTAAGGCACATGAGGTTTTGGACTTGATGTGTTCCGGTGAAGTCACTAATATTCTCAAGGAGATGCTTATCTGTGGCTACAAGCCTAATGTTGAGCCATTTCTTTCAATGATGCTGCAGACATTTAGGGCATCAAAGTTGTTGGAATTGCGACAAAAAGCTAGGATATTTATTCCAAAAGGAAGAGCAATGATGGGAGTTCTAGATGAAACCGGAACCTTAGAATACGGGGAAGTTTTTGTTCAATATTCTAGCAATAGGTTCAGCAGTCATTCTCGTGTAGTTAAGGGTATGGTAGTAGTAGCGAAAAATCCCTGCTTGCACCCGGGCGATGTTC
>Ga0228711_1004905_pt1 | contig 20429 bp, 7 predicted proteins | sample MedpolnodulmetaG_2_FD_177996 | JGI IMG/M metagenome (GOLD analysis project Ga0228711, IMG submission 177996) | Root nodule microbial communities from Medicago polymorpha collected in Santa Monica, California, United States - brown nodules | ecosystem: Host-associated > Plants > Roots > Nodule... | reverse complement strand
TTTTGCCACTTGGCTTTTCCTTTCAAAACTTTTTCAAAACTAATAAAAAACACACAACAAATCAAACGTCAATTTTTACCCCGAACTACGAGGTTTTGATCCCTCACGGGTACGTAGGCAAAGGACATTCGTCCTTCCAAATCAATAAAAAATGTAGATAAGTAGGTCTCTTCCTTCCTTTACCACTCTAACTCTCTTTTCAAAACAAGCAAGTTATAGCACATTAATTAAATAAAATCAAGAGGTTCCCGTAGAGTACTACGGACATAAAGGGTGCTAACACCTTCCCTTTATGTAACTAACCCCCGAACCCTAAATCTTTTCAAAGGGGTGTTTTGAACCTTTTTTCCCTTTTCTCTTAAAATTAAATGTTCAGTCGTGAAACAAAATAGTGAGTCAAAAGCTAATCAAATAGTCTTGATCTCCAAAAATGACGCGACAGCTGTTTTATATAAGCTCTAAAATAAGCTAATCCAAACGGGCCCAAAATAGACCACGCATTAAGTCATGCTATAATGGTTCTAATGTTTTAAAACTTTCCCAATTCTCCATGGTTTTCTTTTCATTTTCTTGCCTCAAACTTAAACTCAGTGTTGAACCCATGAATCAGTCCAAGGGATTTAATTTCAATGGTAGGTAAACTTGCGCTTATTTTTAGTTTCTTAAATTTTCTTCCCTAGAGGTATTTGTATTTGAGGCACTGTCAAACACTAAATGTGAACACATATTTCAACCAAGATTTGAATAATGTATCGTCACGTTATGACAATCAAACACTTTTTACTAGATTCAACCTGTTGTTAGTGACAGTGTACTTTATGCAGCTGATTTCATTTATTAGTGGATTTAATTTGAAGGTATTGAAAGTACAAAGAACAGGCTTCATAGTGGTTCAGTTCAAACTTTCCATTGTGTGAGGTATGTACCTTTTGTTGTTTCCAATATTATCTATTTAGGGAAGATGACAACAAAAGGGTGCAAGTAATCAGGTTTAGAAAGGAAGAAGACACTTGCTATTGTTAGGGTAGAAAAATGAGTAGAATATTTTCTATTTTGAAGGGCAATCTATGAGAAAGACAAGTGGAGAAAAGAAAGTAAATTTTTTTGATGATTTGTTTGAAAATTTTAATTGAAGGATGATTTGTTGGGAATCAAACAAATTTCCAATAAATAATTTAAGTATGAAATTTTAATGCTTGGTAAAAGGATGATGAATATTTCATTTTCTTAGAAGTTACTTTCTTTGTCCCACGATAACTATCGTATTTTACTTATGTGATTAAAAAAATATGCTAAATGAAAGAAAGAGAATTAATGAAGATTTTACTAAATTATTTTCATCAAACATTGGTGTGTTTTTCATTAGCATAAATGCAAATTAAAAAATAAACAAATTGTAAGTGATACACATAATAATTAGATTTTACACTTGAAGAAGGAAAAAAAATACATGGAACACTCTTTTTAAAACAACTTGTTTACAAATATGAATTATTATAGGACATACGAAGTATTATTTGAACAGTCCAACATATGCAATCAACTTAGAATAATGAATTGGAAGTTTCTATAGCTTATTAAAATTGTGGAGATCAATTAACATCCTCTAAACTGATCACTTTTTTTTTTGGAAAATGTCACTCTCTTCTCTAAATATAGTATTTTGAAGTGTTGAAGCATCTCATCCAAGAGCAAGTGTGTGTGATTTCACTTGGTTGAGATTCTCATCTAGCATCTAGCGAGTGTGTTATTATTTTCAGTAACTACATGAGAGTATTTGGTTCCATTTTTTTCTTCTTAAAACTCGGTATTAGGTTAAATAAACAGACTAATATGAGGGATTCGATCCAACGTCCACTAATGAGGGCCATTTAAACAAACAAATACAATCCATATTATGTTGTTAATATGAAAATTTTGTTGATAATTATTCTGTAAATACTTTACAAACGTGTTTTTGAGTCTTGAAGTTGAAGATTGTTCGACTCCAATGAGTACCAAGATTCAACTCACATAAATTATGCTATAAAAAATGTTATTTGCACATTGTATTCTGTTTTTCTATTTGTGCTGCGTGTTTGAGGTATAAAAGTACTTCCAATCCTATTTATATCAAATAAAAAGATAGGAAGATTCTTTTGCATGCATTTTTTATTAGGAAGCAAATAAGAACATTTTTCAGTTTTCCCCACAATCAATCTAAAGTCCACTTTAGGATTCTATATTTCTAAACAAGCCTCAAGGTTTAAGGAAAAGATAGAACTGAAAGGGTCATGACAAACACTGGCTAAGATTCGGTGAATAGAGATAAAGGTGAAAGATACAAACACCTAACTCAAATAAGCCTTTACAAAACCTTCAATTATTGCCATTCAAATTCTATAACTTTACATGTCACACACACCTCGATTCCCTTTGGCTGATCTTGAAATTCCAATTTTTGACTAGTCAATCATATAATATATATCGTTATAAACTTTTTTTAAAGGGTTAAATCGTTATAAACTTAGACAACAATTTATGTTAAGGAAGAAGTCGTTAATCAAGAGTATAAAAAAAATGTCAATAGTTTTGGTTTATTTTGTTAATCATGACAAATAGCGTCATGATTTTACGGATCACATACTTAGTCATGATAAATAATGTCAAGGTATTTTTTTATTAATAATGATTGAAATCGTATCAATCATATTTGAGTGCGATTTTTTACAAGGGAAATGATGTGTCTCGCGAATGGATATCTAGCAAATTGATTGCGACATGTATTCCTTTCACTTCCATTTTTTTATTGACTCCCATTATTTCAACCAACTCCATGAATTCCGCTTGCCTTGGTTTTCTATTGGTCTATTTCAATTTCGCCAGGCCCTCGTGATGTTTTCTCTTGTTGAATATAGCATTGCTCTTTTTACAATATCAAGAATCAACTCAAGTTCGAATTAAAACATTGTTCAAAAAATTGGAAGCTGCATATAATTTATAATTAATCTATGTCTCTATTTTAATCATGACAAATACAATGATGAATTCATGAATCACATAACTAAGCTTGGAAGATAGCAAGCAACATGGAAAAGGATCCTTTTATGTTGTTTTCTTTTACTCTTCACATTTCAATTTTTTTTTTCTTTTCAAATTTCAAAATTCTCTTCTCTTTATAGTTTGAAGTTCAAGATCTCCCATGTTGAAGATTTCAACATGAAAGAGTCCTAATCCGAAACAACATCTCTTTCAAGCTTTGTATTTTCAATCTTCACCAACACACATGTCTACTATAATAATAGTTGGTATCTTAAGAGAAAAAAAATTAAATGATTGTACATAGTCTTATGCATTGGATAGTGGACTATTAGAAAAATGCATGCTTCACCTGATGTTGCAAAATGCCAATTGCCAATCGCCAAACCCAACATTTGTTGGCTATAAAGTCTATGGTTATATCCAAAATGATTATCAAAAACCAAATTAAATGATAAAAAGATTGCCTTGCTACACAAGGAACACCAGCATTAACAATAATAGTGTATCTATATGGTGATTAAACAAAAAGAGGAAAATATGACTCAAACAAAGAAAAGACCATAGGTTTTTTTCCTCAGTGATGGATTGTGTGGTTGGAAGCTGGTAGTTTTGGTGGACACTGGTAGCATTTAGCAAATAGTCCAAATGTGTCAACTTGTTTGATGAAGTTTGTCATACTAGCCCACCCTCCAAATCCAAAGCCTACAATAGTAACCCATACCACCACAAATGCATTGATTACATACATTAATGTCCAGCTTGGAATAACTTTGGGCAATTTCTCTGCAGCATTCTGAAAAGGGAAAAAAAATTAATCAAGTAAATGAAGAGCAAGGTTTAGAGAGGAAAAAAAAAAAAGGTATGTGATCATGATCTAAGGTACAACATCACGGTATCGGTATTTTCATGCCCGCGATTAAAGCAGTAGGAGTGTTTATGGTTTGGTTCAGGAATTAAACCGAACTGTTACAGTTTGATAAAACTGAACCAAACTGTAACGGTTCGCCCCGATCAAACTAGTATAAAGGTTATGTGCACTAGTTTTGTGATTTCAAATCAAATTGAAACTATCTTTACCAAAAATGGAACTGTACGAAATTGGTATTAACTAATAATTAGGACTCTTGAAAAAATCCAAAAACCGAATCAAATCGAATATTGAGATTGTTTAGAAAAACCGAACGGTTTAACCAAACCGAACCACATTGAACTATGATCGATAATTCACAAACTGAACCAAACTGTCAATAATATTTGACTGAAATTCTACACAATATCAAAGATTGTGACCAATGACCATTACCTTGATGGGGAGGTCTGAAATATTGTTATGGTTTTTGAACAATTAGTAAGACAAAAAGTTCACAGTTACAAATTGTTTTGACTAATAATGAGAATATATTAAGATTAAGAACATAAACAGCAACAATGATTTGATCACTGAGTACTGTGTAAGGACACTTGAGTTGATAGTGTTAGGTTGTGTTAAAATGTGGGGCATGTGACTTAAATAGTACCAATGGTACTATATGACTATAGCATATAACTGAATGACAAAGAAGTGGCACCAAACTAATCATGTATCATAAAATGTCAATTTGAATGATTAATAGAATTGGTGGGACTAGAATTTTTACTGCCATTGACAACTTAAATCATGAAGCTAGAATCATATCCTCAAACACAAGTACACCATTGTAGCTTTCTTCATTGAAAGCATTTTTCTAATGGTTTTTATTTTTCTTTAGGGTAGGATAGAAAAACAATGCCTAACTTAATTAGTTTGTTGTGCTACTACATGTGGCTACTACAAAATTTTCAACAAAAAACAAGAGAAAAGTAAATAATGATTATGAATCTTATAACTAAAAAATTATAATATAAGTTGATAGATAGTCCAGGGTGGACAAATATTTAATTATCGTCTGAAATTTTAACAATGATTGATGACTCCCCTCTGAAGTAGAAACTCACAGTCCTCCTCGTCCTTACAGCTAAGAAAGTGATTTGGTCAGCTTTAATTCGACAAAAACACAGAAAAACAATTCCGAGTTGAGTTTTGAGGCACATATGTTCGGTTTTCCATGTTTTAGTTGAACCAATACCGATCAAGTCAACGTTTCAACCGTGAGGACAAGAAGAACCATAAGCTTCTACTTCTAAAAGACACATCTACCGTTGTTGAAGTTTCAAACAATTATCAAATATTGATGCACGGCACACCACCTATTAAAGCATTTCACAATACAATTTGCCTAAATTTTTAATGGTTTCCTTTTAGCTAAAAATCAAATACTTATATCAATTGAAAAGCTCATATATATACAAAAGGTTAAACCAAATTGGACCTACAACATGTCAAAATAGTGATTACTATTGTATCTTATGAGTAAAATCTCACTATGTATTGGATATGTTACAGGAAAAAAGACAAAGATGTGGAGAGATTGGACAGTTTACCTGTCTTGCTGAAGCAGACCTATAAGTGAGCATATGAGCAGAAGCAGGGATGACATAGACAGTGAAACTAACCAAAAGAGCCCCTACAGCTGAGTTAATGGGACCAAAGAATGGGAAGATTATAGCCAAAAACCATATTGGTACTACCACAGGTAACCTTGCTAATGCCCTCAAAAATATGCTCTTTGTGTCATGCATTCCTATCACTTTCTCCCACACAAAGTACAGTGGTGTACAAGCAAATCCAAAGGTGATAAACTGCAATTTGCATATAAATAAAGCACATCATTAGTCTCTAAAACAACTATTCTTTTACCATCAAACATATGTCAAAATCTACAATGTGGGTGTCACACAATTTGATTATGGCATTAACAAAATTTTAAAATAATCTCCAAAATGGAAAATACTTAGGGCCTGCTTGTTACACTTTTTTATCGTAAAAAAGTCACTTTTAAAAGTTCTCATATGTTTGTTACGACTTTTAAAACAATAAGAATCGAAGAGTGAAAAATTGAAAAATAGGTTTAAATGAAAAGTAGGTTTAGGCTAAACTTCTGATTAAGTCAATTATAATTTATTTAGTATGTTAGAAATTTTGATGGGAAGGGAGTGACAAAAATATATATGAACCTGGTGAATGAGCATCAAGATTACACCAGCATCACGCCATCCATTACGAGGAAGAAGAGAGAAAGCATTGGAATGGTCTAAAAGTTGGTCACCAAAGGCCCAATAGACAGCAATAGCTGATGGTAGGGTAAGTGTGAACACATAAAGAGTAGCAAAAAAATAGATAGCTTTGAACTTCTGAGGTTTCCACATTGCATGCATGATTTCCCTGTAATAATAGTCACATGGTACATGTTAGTGGATACTCAAACATCAACAAATTGAATATGCAAAATCACCCATAAATATATGCTCTGCTTTTTCAAAATCAAATTTCGACTGTTTCTTTTTCCATCCTATGAGCTTCTCACGCGTCCTATGCAGTTTGTATTTTAGAATCCAAACTGCATAAAACCCCGTAAAACCTCCCAAAACACGCTGAAATATTTCAAAATTTTTAATATGAATGGGACGCAGGAGAACCTCATAGGATGGGAACAGAAATGGCCTCAAAATCCTACTATTTTTACTAATATACCTCAAATTTAAAATAGGTTTTCATATTCATGTGATATGTCCAAATGTGTTGGAATTGTTTTCTAGCATGTTTTGTACCCTTTTTTGTTTTTTAGTCAAATGCATTGTATTACCCTAAAAGGTTAAAATAATACATACTAAAAAATATACAAGCTTGCCCAATAGAGAAGTTTCTTAATAAGGCAAAGAACAGTGTATTTTTAGTACTATGCATTTTATTTTTATTTTATAAATCCATGGTCCCATGCATGAATCATTTGAGCTGTCCAATTTCCTCATAGATGATACAATAAACTAGGACCAGGTACATATATGAAAAATATTCATAAATGTGTAAGAAAATTGATAGAAAAATGGGTAAATATTTTAAACTATGCCCTATCTCTCTCATTTTAACAATTTTTCAAAAGTAATGCGGTCATCTAAAAAGAAGGATTTGCATTGTACAAATTGTGTTTTGACTATAATATCCTTTTATTATATTTATAACACACCATCCTACATTTCCAATTGTTTTAATCAAAAAAGGGTAATTTTGGAAAAGAGTCATAAATATTTCATTAAGTGGCAAACAATGAGACACAAATATTTTAAATGTGTCATTTAATTTAATATAAAACAGATGGAAGTATATGTTATAATACAAAATGTAGTACACACATATAAAAATAAAAACTAGGACACACATCGTGAGGTAAAATGTCTCTTCGGGGGAAAGCATAATCTTAATTCAGAGCTTATATTAAAATTAAAGGGTTTGAAATATTTTAAGGCTAAAGTCAGAGAATAACCGTTAGCCAAGACAATAGTGTAGTGGGTGTTAAAAGTGCCAGATTTTACTGTTTTGTCTTACATAAGAAGTCCTCATTAAAATGGAGGCAAAAGCTGCAACCATAGTATAGAAAATATATTGTCCGTGCAATAAACTTCTCTTACTAATCTTCAATGTTTCATTGTATTGAGACAAAAAAGAAAACTATGATGATTACTTTGTCTAACAGAATAAGCAAGATAAATTAAAAAAGATATGGTGGATTACACTGTGACTGCGTGCCCGCCGAAAGTATAGAGTATGTTTGTGGCGCCAGTGAAATACCAAACCATTTTCTTTGGGCCCGAGTGAACCACATTTTCAACCTGCAAAAATGAACCATGGTTTTTCTTTAAACAAAAATTTCAAAGGAGAGAGACCCCACTTCCTCAAACAAAAAAATGGACCCCACTTTTGAGTCATGGTTTAATTAATTCAATCGGTTCAATCATAAAATAATCGATTGAACTTGTTGTTGTTGGTACAACCTTATTCAACTTTGGTTCAACCAGATTCAACCAAAGTACAATATAATCGTGCACAAACCAACTGACGAACTGGTTGATGTCGATTTTTGGTTTTGGTTCAACTGATTGAATTGCGCTCGTTTTTAAGAAATTATTAAAATTTATAATATTTAAAATGGATATCATCATAAGTCACATTAGTACATGTGAGTTGGATTTATTCTTGAAATTGTTGGACAGACACTAATGTGATAGATGATTTTCAATTTCAATAAATATTTCAGAATTTTGTGTTAATATTACTAATCAAATTATACCACTCCTACAATTTTAGGGACTAAATTAGTGATTGGACTTAGAAAATCAAGACATATGCATTTACCTGGCCATGAACAATGGCTGCAATGGTCATATACCAAGCTGTGTATGTGGTCATGCCAAGGCCAAGGAAAGACCAAATTCTATAGTTATGGAATGAAGGTATGAACACTGTTGTAGCACAACAAGCTCCAAAAATGTAAGTCCATGTCCTCTTGTCCAAGTGATCATTTATGTAATATATGTTACTGCATAATGAATACAAAAACCAAAATCTTGTTATTAAGTCCACAATTCAATATGGTCCTTCAATTATTTAATCAAATAAATAAATGTCATAAAATAAAATGAAATTTGTACCTTGCACAAGCTATGAGCTGGATAACAGATCCAAAGAGAAGGAAAGTGCAGTTGAAAGCCAATCCAATTGCTTTCCAATAAGGACCAAGCAGACCCTCCAACACTTCAAACCACTACACAAAATGAAATTAAACCATCAATGTCTTTCTACAAACTTTTTAACCTAAACTTTTAAAAAATGGTCTACAACTGTAATAGCGGCCGTGACCACGAAACTTTTTTTGTCTACGCTACAATAGTTCCGATCACATCGATTTGATCGCAATATTTTGAGATATCAAAGATTACGATGTGACTTCAATTTAAAACTTTGATTTGATTTAAACATTATAGAATAAATTTTTGATTATATTTGAGGGTGTGACATCACCTGAATGACATGATTTTTGAAGCTGACATTCTCTTTCTCCTTTCTGCTTCTGTACTCAACATACAAAATGCTAATCAAATAAGCAGTCCAACTACCCATCAATCCATAGAAGACTTGGAATATGATGCCTGAAATCATTCCTAGCTGAGAGAATGAGTATGGCAGTGTCAACAGAACCTGAGCAACCTGCATAACACATCAAACCAAAAATTTAAATTAAAAAATAAAAAGAATCAAATTCTCTCACACACCAAAAAAAGGTCACAGTCATAGAATCTTAGTTCCAATGATGAGACTGATTGGATTTGGATGTACAGTGAGTTCAACGAAATCACGGTGACACTGTAAGTTCAGAACTTCATTACTGCTTTAAAGCGTAGTTTCTGCCAAAATTACAGCGATTCACCGTGAATCGTGATCCTGCTAATCTCACTGTGAATCCAAACATGCGTCGAAATCTAAAAACTCATATTTCTTTACCTGATTTGAGGCGCAGCTAAACCAAGCATCATAAACAGAACCACCATGCCAAAGAAAATTCTTGAAACCAGAACCTGGGCTTCCTCCTTTCTCTTCCTCTCTTTCTTCATTCAGCTCAATTGTTTCATTAAGACTTGACATCATTGTTTCTTCACCTTGTTTCTCTGATAACATTGTTTCTGTGATTATAAAGATCTTCAAAGTTCAAACAGATATACATAAACAGTCACATCAAACTATTGAGTTAGACATTTACCAAACACAAATCAAATCAAACTCAAAAAGAAACAATTTTAACATGATAAAAAGAAGAGATTTTTTTACCAACCCATGAAGAAAAAAAGCATAAAGGGTCATCAAAACTCACCTAATCTTACTCAAATTTCTTCTCTTTTGTGATGAAACTCAAAAGGCTTTCTCAACAAGATTTTATAACACAAAAACAGAGGAAAAACAGAGTATATTTTCTTTTCTTCCTTTTTTGCTGTTTTTAATGAGGTTTGTGTGTCATCATGTGAAACTTTCTCGTAACTGCTACTACACACAACACGTTACTCTTCTCAATCAAGGCAAAAGAAAAGAAACAAGGTAACAAAACCACCCTATAGGGCAATTGTTGCGGTAATTTTTTTTTAAACTTTCACTCTCTCTTCTATTTGTTGTGTTATGCACCAATAGAAAGAAAAGAACAGAGTCTTAAATATGCTTGTTAAGGTAAATGAATCAGAGTCTTAAATGCTGGTTCTGTGGAAAGAATTGGCAGAAAATAGCGGTTTTCAATACATAAGATATGATACTTATATACTCAGCATGCAAGAAACAACATTAAGATCTGACAAAAGGTAGTATAGTTGAGAGAGAGAGAGAGAGAGAGAGAGAGAGAGAGAGAGAGTTGAAGAATGGTTGAGATATAAATAAGAAGAGAAAAAATAAAGGTAAAAATGGAGAAATGAAAATTGAAACTATGTGTTTGGTTTTATTGTTAAGAGTTGAATTCAAAGAGATGTTTGGTTTTTATAGAGTGTACTTGTCTGTTTCATCTCCTTTTATCAGTTATGAGTTTGTGTTGGTTCTGTTTGGATGTAAAGGCTATTGAAAATGTGTAGCGTACGAGGAGGGACAGTATAGTATACTGTATGAGTAGAGTAATAATGTTGATAAATTATTGGTGGGGTGAAAACTGAAAAAGGAAATCAATAATAATCACGAGTAAACTCTAATCAATAGTCAAATTCCAACCTCCCTAAAAAAAAAGGTCAAATTCCAGCTTAGGGAAATATTTATATTTGGCATATATGACATAATAATTGACCATTTGAAAAATGTAAGGAATACTCTTTTTTCAACGTTCATTCTAATATTAATAAAAAAAAACTTTATTTTAATACTCTCTTCGATCTTTGTTGTGAGAAAAATTTCAAAAAAAATAATTGGTCCAATTTATAAGAAAGTGTTGCAATTTTTAAAATGTATTTATTGTTTAAAATACTTTTATATCCTTCATTTGATGTTTCTCTTTTTAATATTAGTGGATGCATGGTCGATCCGAAGGTATGCTCGAACCGGTCTATCCACCGGTTCCCGGTTCAATCGGTCCGACCGGCCGGTTCAAACCGAGTTTCAAAACTATGTACAAGGGAGTACTCACTTATATACTAGATGAAATCAATATGGATCTCACGTTTTTAAGTAAGACTTATTTAGTCGTATTGATTTCACATGGTAAAAAGTTAGAATTAAAAAGATTTCAAATAAAAAAAAAAGTCAAAATTAAAAAGAGAGTGTTATTAGTAATCCTTTATTAACAACCCTCTACAATTAAAGTTGGCCTAAATACCCTAAAAAATTTACCTGAATAAATTTCCAAATTTTGAAAAAACAAATTTTTAAAAAATAAGTAACTGATTCCAAAAATAAATTTCCAAAACTAACACTTTTACAAAAATAGAATATTTCCATAAAGGAAAATTTGTTTTTCAAATTTTTATTATAAAAAATTTTTCCTTACAAAATTACCTTAAAACATTATCGACTAGAAAAAATATGGGACATATATGATATCGTTCTGTGTTACAATCTTAAATTCGCACCACCAAACTAACACATCATAGTCTATTAGAAGAACATGTATCATGTCCCGTGAGCATAGTTCAGTTGGTAGGACAATGCATTATTATATGCAGGGGTTAGGGTTCGAACCCCGGACACCCCATTTATTCACCTTACAATGTGAATTCTAGCCACTAAGCTATCTGACAAAAAAACAAGAACTCCATATCATAACCATAAATCAAAGACGTTAGATTTCTTTTAAAGGAAAAAAATGCATCATTCTTTTTTGGTGGTGGCCGAGGTTCGAACCCTGAACCTTGTCATTATACATACCAACTGAGTTAAGGTTACGAGGACAAAAGATGAATCATTCTGAATTTGACACAAAGTGTGTTAATCATTTGCATCCATCTAATTTGTTATTAATTTTTTTTTAACCGTAGTTTTTATCCGATATTAAAAAAAAACTAAAAGTTATAAGTTATATGTTGAAAAAATAATTTAATACAAAAATTAAAATAAAAGTTTTTTGATATATATATATATTTGTAATAGAAGTTGTATGACTCCATTTTATGCGATTGTATATAATATATAATTATATATGATTGATTGTCTAAACATGTATAGTATAGTGCAAGTTTACTTTAAGAAAACATTTTTTGTTACATTTTTATAAAATATGTGTTCTAACTTGCTAAAACGTTAGCTAGGGATGATACTAGTTCCAATCAAATTTTAATTATTTATGAAAATGCAAGAAAATATATTCCTTTAACAACAAATGTTAATAGTTAGTTTTTTTAACAGAAATATTAATAGTTGGTTGTTAGACTAATATTCACCCTTTCTTCGTGGTTTGAACCAAAAACCTCTCACACCTTATCGCTTTGATCATACCAGTTGAATTATCCATTCCTCTAATAATAACATATAAAACTAACATTCCTTTTAAAAAAAAACATATAAAACTAACATAAATTTTAAAAATGGAAATAAAAGATGTTTTCACGATATAAACGAGACCTAATAGAAATATTTTTTAATTTGTTTTTTTTTAAAGAATGATGTTTATACCATTTTATTAACAAACAAATGAGTTATACATGTTGGTACATCAATAAAAATATTGGAGCTAGCTAAAAATGTGGTTATATCTAATAGCGCAGGAGAGACCTCATTTATTTGTCCCCGACTAAACTCAACACAAAAGTTTGTAAACCAAAAAACAAAGCTACATTTACGATCTAATAAAACATAACTAAACTTCGTATTGTCCTCTCTATCTTTATTGAATGCATCCACTCTTGTTTACGTATAAAACTTAACTCAATGTTATCAAAATGTAGAATGTGGATCCAGTTAATGGCATGAAGTAGACTGAGGGCTTCATGCTGGTGATATCCACATGGTTTTTGTGAGCACAAAAGCACCTTCATTATCCCTCAAGCACATGCCAATACATGTCTGATTTTGTTGTAATAAAAATGAAGCATCTATATTTCATTTGTACCTTCCTTGTTGCGGCTTTTGTCATCGAACATCAGAAGAGGTGTCTTTAGAATTGTAGGCGTCATAACTTCACTAAACATATGTTACACAACCTCTTGATTTCACGTCTTACTTGCATGAGCAATTAAACTATGGACCATCACATTGTCCAAGTCAAAAGCACTTGTTGTAGAGCTTGAAATTCGACCTCCATCGCTTAACCAAGGTTGATCTAGAATAAGAATATTTTTAATATATAATTTCTATCTTTGGTATACTAACATGTTCCTTAATGGCACATGTTACAATTTTTCCTATATTAAATTAAACAACCAAATTTATTGCAAGATAGTCTATTTGAATTCCACTTGACAACATTGTCATCAACTTAATTGTTACAAGGACATCCCACTTGTCACATCATCGAAAATCATACATAAGTGAAATAAAGAGACATTTTAGGAGAAAAAAGGGTATTGTAAATTAAACCCTTACATATTTATATTTTAATTCCTTTTCAATAGTTTACCGTAAGTTTTTTAATCAAAGAAACATGGAACTTTTAGTAAAAAATCTGGTGAACGAATTAATCCTTTGATCAGTCAAAAGAAGGGAGATAGCATTGGATGTATTCTTTTGTTTATATATACATTTATATATCAATATCAACATTAGCTTTCATTATCAAATACACTAAATTAACATGCTTAGTGATTGGAGGGACCACTCTCCCTTGTTCACTCGGTTTCTAACTTTTCCTTAATATGCTCCTTGTCTCCCTTTTCCTCTCACTATTGACTCATTATTTGATTCAAGATTATTATTAATTTGCACATAGTTGAGTGTTATCCTCTATCATATTTCCTATTGAGCATGTCAAATCCACCCTCTTTCAGTGGAGGATAATTTGTGCTTCTCTAGGTAGTTCTAATCACCATTACTAATTAAGAATATCTGATTATATATATATATATATATATATCCACACCATTTATGAACTTGTCTTTTTCCTCCTAGTATATTTATAGCTACTATTTTCCAACTATATATCGTAGTCCAAACAGTAACATCAAGGCATGCATTCATGCTTTCAATCATGTAATCTTAGTCATTCAATTTTCATCGGACGATTTGTATTTCAACTTGATGAGAAATCAATTAAAATTTCAAAATAATTGACCTTAATAGTGGAGAGAATTTAAGAGATCTTTTCAAACTAAGGGCATGAGTGAATTCAAATTTTCCTCGACACAACTTTACAAAAACAAATTAAAAACAATATATTGAAACATGCTTAATCGGACTATCAAGATCTGTATTTTTTTTAACTATTATATAAGTTAAAATATTCAACGATTTTGTTGATGTGTAATTTTTGTTGAAGAACGTAATTGACCACCTTTGATGAATTTTCTCTTCAGACAATGTCTTCTTTTATCCACAATTCTCAAATTTAAGACTTTGCTTAAAAGATCAAAATTCAATTATACTCGAAACAATATAATGTTGGTATATCTATCGTATATATGCATGATAAGATAATATAGGTAATCGATTTTTATTTTTCGAGGATATAAGTAATCGATTTGTATATATGATATATGAAGAAATATAATTGAGTACAACTACAAGTATCGAAGCCATGCATTAAGTAGTATACATATTCCTCTTAAACTTGATCACTTATTATTGACAATAATGAAAGAAGGTTAGGTAACAAAGCAATAAGAATGGGAAAAAGAAGAAAAGTTTCAACTTATCTATATTTTCCATAAAGTTTCAAACTAAAGATTTGATAATCCATAATGCTTTGGTAAACATTTCGTGTGTTCAAATCAACAACTATTAACATTTCATGGATAATAGTGTTGATTTTATTTTTCTTTATTTTCCTTTTACATTTTCTTGAGACAAGACCTAGTGAGTACCACAACTACAAATGGGAAGAATGCACTACCTTTCTAATCAACATACCAATCAATATGACAGTATAAGATACTTTGTATGCCGCCGTTAGATTTTGTGTTTGAGTAGCATAGTGAGAGTAATCCATGAACCATAGGGTCCAAGCATAAAATGATGATTAGAAGGAATTTTTTGAGGTACCCACAAAGAGAACAAAAAAATTTCATAGAAATACCAATGATCTAAAAGGAAAATATTGGATTTATTTGGCTTTCTCTTATCTACAAAAGCATCTTTTTTGAATGTTATCCCTTAAAACATTCATTCATATATATGCAAGCTTTCCTTTGCTTTTTGGAGCTAAATTAAACCTCAATTCTCTCACTTTCCGTCTATGGAATCGACTTTATTAAGATTAGAAACAAGCATCCTAGGACACGCTTATGGTCTTTAGACCCCACAATTATGTTAATTAAGGGTTCAATCATGCATCTCATTAAAAGAATTTTTTTGTCAAATGTCAATTTATATATAATGTGGGTGAACAAAATAATACGTTTCGAATTCATATAGATTAGTATTACCTCAAATTTTATATCAAGAAAAAAAAAGTATTGCCTCAAATTATTACATCAAGAAAAAAAAAACCTAATAATAGTTCATAGACTAAATACATATTTTAGTCCCACATAAATATCGGTCTTTCTAATCAACTTAAATAGGTCCTTTTTACCCTTTTAAGGACTTATTAGAAACTTAAGAAATTAAAAAACTTTAATTAGATGCATGAAATTAACAACTTAAAAGACCTATTTAAAATATAATAAAACTTAAATGACTTATTTAAAACTTAAATGACCTATTTAAAACATTATAAAACTTAAAAGGACCGGAGGTATTTTGCCTAGATCATACAACTTCAAAATAATTAAATCTAGGAAAATGTTAAAGAGTGCCTTCAGGGAATTGATTAAGATGACAAACTTAAAAATGTTGCATTGAAAAATGGTAAAAAATTATAGATTTGACTTTTTAAAAGTTAAAAAGTTGTTCAATTCAATAAAAATTTACTATTTTTAGTTTCTTTAACTTGTGTCTTTAGAGCATTGGTTAGCGTGGCCCTTAAATCTAAATTAAATTACCTAAAACTCTTTTTATGGTTATTGGCTACACTTATGAAACTTGTACTATAGTGGGATAATAATGACCGTAGGACCATGAATTATGAATGTCGAGCATGGAGCTTGTATCATGTATGTCTACCCTAAATTCCATAGCCACTAATTAACATTCTACATAGTGCTCAATCCAAATTTTGGATGATGCATGGTAACAATATGATTGATTCTTATTTCTTGCTTTTTCTTGGGATGCAATTCAAAGTGACAAATGAGTTGGACTATATCTATATGTACACAATCCATTATATGAATTAGGTGGTTGAGTTTAGGAACATCGTCCTATACACACAAACTTTTTATCTCTTTCATGATTTTTTTTTTGGCAAAAGAAGGGTTGTAAAATTTTTTTCTTCTTCATTATGTTAATGTGGTATATGCTATCATTTTCGTTAAGGCAGCATGACTGTCAAGTAATCACTACTTTACTTATTGGAATTATTGCCTCTTTTCTTCTTCTTCATTTTTTTTTGGTCAACATATTCATTCTATAATCTACTCATTTGAACTCGATTGGTCCTACGATGTGGGTTCAGAAAAATTATGGGATTTCGGGTCCATTCATCATTGCTATAATTGGTTTGATTATTAGGAGCTGTTTAGTGCTATTGTAAAGGAGGGGAAAGCGTACACTAGACTAGAGAAAGCATTATTATTTCATAATAAAATCTTACAGGAGAATTACAGAGAAATATATATACTGCTCCAAACTAGTGAGAATGTTCTAGGTGTGGAGAAATGTATAATTCGATGTTCGAATTTCGACTTTTACATTTCAACGTCTTTACAATTATCAACTTAGTTATATTTATGGTGACAATATTTTATATATGAAGAGTGTTAACAAGATACATTTTTCAATGCACTCTGTTTAATCGGTTACATTCATATAAGTTCCACTAAATTTATGCGAGACATACATGATTTGGTGATACCCATATGAATTTTAACTAATCAAAATAACTGTATTAAAAATGTGCGATAAAATGTATGTTGCTAGTATTTCTCCATGTATACACATGTTTTGGTTATACATGCATCATTTACTTGTGAATTATAGATGAAAATAGGTATGGTCTTATAATATATGTTTTCGTACTAGCTGTATAAAAACATAATATATTGAGTAAATAGGCAATTATCCCCCCGAAATTGTAAGTTTTGTCAATTACCTCCTAACATTGACAAAACTTCAATTACCCCCTAAATTGCACAACGTTAATCAATTTACCCCATCCGTCAAATTCTTTTGTTGGCTAACATCACGTTTTGCAAATACCCCCCGAAGTTTTGCACTTATGTGCAAAATGCCCCCTGGACTTGAAAATTTATATACTTTTTTTCTTATACTTGACTCAAAAGATATTAAAGGCAGACAATTAACAGTTAACTTTAATGAAAAGCTTTTAGAATCTCCACTTGATACTTGGTTCTTCATCTATGTTATATGGACTATTTGGTTGTCCCTTTAGAACAACTTCAGTCCCTTCACATTTACTTACCTACTACTTCTTTTTTGTTGCAAAGGCAAAATATACTTATACTATTAAAACCACATCCAAGTACAAGATTTGCAAGAATGAAACAAGAAGACAAGCATACAAAAATTGTTTAGCTATCCATAAACAACAACAATGAGACACAAGATAACTTCCAAAACCCAACAATATGTGAAATGAGTTTCTAATTTTGCTGACAAACTAATGCATCTCCGATTCCAACCCAAAGCTAAAGCAAGATTTAAGGGACTATTGCTTAATCTAAGAGGTGTATTTATTTACTATTCATTTAATTCTTTCATATCCTCTGTGACTTCAAAACAGTGGATGATGTCACATGGTAATAAATTATATTGTTGAATGATAATAGTGTATATTGTCACTTGATATAATTTTCATAATCAGATAAGTATTACAGACTAAAACCATTAGAAACAATGTCATCTAATCATTGATTAAAAAAAATGTCATCTAATCTATTAATAAAACAAAGCATATCAATTTAAATAAGTAGCTAAGATGAAAAATACTATAATTATACATTTTTTACAAGGATATCAACCACTATATTGATTGTTTGCTTTTAATATCTTTTGAGTCAAGTATAAGGAAAAAAATATAAATTTTCAAGTTTGAGGGGCATTTTGCACATAAGCGCAAAACTTCAGGGGAGTATTTGCGAAACGTGATGTTGACTAACATAAGAATTTGACGGATGAGATAAATTGATTAATGGTGTGCAATATCAGGACGGTAATTAAAGTTTTGTTAACGTTAAGTGATAATTGACGAAACTTACAATTTCATAGGGTAATTGCCTATTTACTCATAATATATTTGTCTAATTATTATGTGAAAGACAGAGACAAACATTCCTTATGCACTCAAGCCATGATGAGTGAATTCATTTGCTTCAGTGCCTCTTCACGCCTCTTCAAAAAAATCATTGCTATTATGATTCATGAATATGAATTTTTTTTAAGGAAGATTCATGAATATGAATATTACTACTATAATTTCCTTCAACAAAATTCAATTGATTATGGAACTTTTTATTTACTCTAAACCGTGAAACAAACGCCAGGCTTTCTAAGCGCAATACAGTACAGGACATCATCAAATTAAGCAAGTCATTTCTTTTTCTTCATGGTTTGGCATTATTGTATTGTTTCACCAAAATCAACGAATGGTTACATCAAATTTGATATGTATGTTGAAGACAAAGTCGACAAATTCTATCCAATGATAAAGAGTCGTCATAATTCATAATATAACAACTATACGGTCAATTCCTATTTAAAATTATCCTACTTGCTAGCTACTACAATCAATTTCATAGTTTCATTTCATATATACCTCCCCTGAATTCATATATGCAATTATGCATTATACAAAAACTTTTCCCAAGTCAAGGGTTAGGCTACACCACATTAATTTCATGTGCTAGATACACTACTTTATTGTGGATATCTAATAGGTATCACTTTCAAGCTATGATTCTCTAGTTCTTCCAAGAAGATTCCTTCCACTGAATTAGACTCTCAAGTCTAATTGATTGACACCATTCACCACCTACTAAACCTATCATTGGTATAAACATATATACTTGAAATTTTAGTCACTCTTTGTTGCCATCATGTCATTCAACTCATTAGATGGAGCTGCTTATAGCCAGAATTGCGCTTAGGTGTGAGAATAATAGGTTGTGAAAAATCAAACCATTCTAAAACTTTAGAACATTTATCTATGCTTGAATAATGTGAGTTGAAATTTAAGTAATAGCATTAAATCAAATTATAGCATCTTATGTGAAATGAAGCTGGATACTAATAACAAATAAAAAATTATACATATATGAGATCAGTACGAGTAAAATTGGGTTCGAATCATTTAAGTAAGATCTCAAGTTCAAGTCTTGTGAATGAAAAACTTAGTTGAAATGAAGAATTTGGAACTGAGACCCCACTTTAAATGATCAATCAAAATTATCCGATTAAGATAATAATCATCAACAAAAGTCGGTTTGTACGTTGCACCAATGTAATAATTAAACCAAAAGGACAGACTCCACTAAAATTTATAATAACAAAAACCTAATTTTTGAATGGCTTTATCTAATGTTGAGAGTAGGAGAAACTTTAGAAAGATTAAAGGAAATTAACTCGAGTGTTATTTTGCTTTTGATCAAACCGGTGCTAATGCAAGGGTAGCAACTAGCAAGAACTGTAGATTAAGGTATCACCCTCGTAGATTCAATAACTTTATGGTACAACTACCCTAAGATATTGCTAGATTTCTTATTGACTATTGTGTGTGATTCAATGACACATGAAGGCCAAACTACACTTTTTTCACTTAAAATTGAACCAACATTGTATTTATTTTATGTGTCTAAATAAAATAGATAAAATCAACACAGCATACAACAATTGACTAGAAACCTAGTGTAATGTCCCCATCTTCATAATTAAATTAGAAAATGAACTAGATGTAAATTTAAAAATAGAATGGGGAGAAAACAGATCAAAGTGAGTTTTTTAGGGAGTATAATCAACGAGAAATTCTAACATGGTCACAAGAACAAACAAATAGTGTTTGGTCACACACACATAAACAAGTATTTTTTTAATGATAAAAAGAAAATTAACAAAAAATAATTAAATATTTTGAAGATAATCTCTTCATGTGAGTGTGTCTAAATGCCATTTATTTGGTCTTGTGACCATGGAAGAATAGCTCTATCCTCTTTGCTTCAAGGGAAACATTTAGATGCAAACATACACCCTTTCAAGTAACATTTACCTTTTTTTTTTTTTTTTTAATTTTTTAAAAAAATAAAAAAAAAAAAAAAATAAAATTTTATTACAT
>Ga0228711_1004903_pt1 | contig 20439 bp, 7 predicted proteins | sample MedpolnodulmetaG_2_FD_177996 | JGI IMG/M metagenome (GOLD analysis project Ga0228711, IMG submission 177996) | Root nodule microbial communities from Medicago polymorpha collected in Santa Monica, California, United States - brown nodules | ecosystem: Host-associated > Plants > Roots > Nodule... | reverse complement strand
TACGGTTATTAGTTTGTAAATGAACGTTAGATTTGAGAAATTTAATTACTCGTGCCCATGTGTGTTTCCCTTCTAGTCGGTGGTGGTTGTTGTCTCCTCACTAAGTCCTTGTGGCTTACTCTTTCTTTTTTCTATTTTTTTCAGATTCCCGAGCAGCTGAGTAGGAAGCTGCGAGTAGATCCGAAGTTCATCATTTTCACTTTTTGGTAGGCCTCCTTGATGGATGGCTCTTTTGCTTATGTAAATATTCAGTCAATGTATCTGCAGCTATATGGAGTCTAGAAATGTCTCATTTTGAGTTGTACAAATATGTAAAAATGTCTTTTTGAGTTTCTGGTTGATGGAACAGGTTTATGGACATGATTCTTATCATTGGAAACGTTAAACATACAGTGGATACTCTGTCCAAATTTCTGTAAATATTATTTCGATGAAAATGGTTATGTGTAAATTATTCATTCATCACTTGTCGAGTTTGGTTGTTAGGCTTGCCGGACTAAAATGTATAAGTCTGTGCGCCGGTCACGATTTTTGTTCTTGGGTCGTGACATTCTCTGGCCACTATGATCTAAAGGTAGGCCTTGAAGATCGTCTCGGAAACAACTTTATGGAGAGAATCAGGAAGGAATGGTTCATTGAGTTGAAGACTAAGTCAGGCATAGCTCATCACTTTAGGCCATACATATAGCTCATCACAACCCAAGGTAGTTTCTTTATTTTGAAGGGTCTGTTTGTTTTCTCATTGTATTTTTTTCTGTTCATGTTTCCAATGTTGTCAATCGCGAATTGTAGAAAATAGTAGTCAGTTCAATTGCTGCTTAACAAAGGTGTTGTTCTCCTGTTACTATAGTCGTTATTTGACAATATTTTGTACTAAATAGTACATCATGGTTCAATACCATTTTCTTTGAACTCTGCTGCGTTAGAGCACTGCTTATAACTGTATTTAACAACAATATGTTCTGAAAATTGTTTGTGTTTTCTGGTTTGATGAGGTTGAAAAGGTACTGAAAGCAAAGAAGATGAAGGCACAAAGTAAGAGAGTGGAAATGATGCCCTGGGAAAAGGAAAGTCCAGCTTGTGAGAGTGAAGGGATGTTGGACACATGAAAGATGTATCAGATTTGGTTCTTTTACATATTTATCGTAATAGTGTAAGTTGGATCGGCTGATAGCAGAGGGAGTGAGTCTAAGTTGTTTGCGGCATGCTGTTTTTTGTGTAACTTCTTTCACGGGGGCTGTGCTGTTTTTTTTTTCTTTTTTCTGCAAAATTCTGTAGGTTTTTTTTCCTAAACTTAACAAAATTTGATTTATCTCTATTATTTATTGATGACAGTAGAGGAAGAGGCAAAGGTAGAGTAAGGGTTTCCTCTCATTCGCCTTCAACTTCACCTTCCATCTCCATTGATGTGTATCATCGGAAGAAGCTAAAATTGAGGCACTGACATTACAACTTCGAGAAAAGAATATTGAATAAGAAAAAAATGAAGCATAAAATGGATGAAAAGGATATGACCAAGAAAGAATGAAGCAAAATATGGTAGAATGGGATAGAATGTTTAAGTGTCATGCTACAAAGTAGTTTTAGAATCTCCTCCCATGAAAGTATAAGAGGGAGTGATAATGCTAATGAGGAGATGGGTGAAGATGATGAGTGCCCTTTGCATTGATTTTTTTTTTCTTTTCCACATTTTGGTTAACTCTAATTTTATCGTGGTCAATAACAAATTTATGTTTCGGTGTTATTTTCACATTTTTGTGAATTGATGTTACAATTGTTGTCACTAAGTGTAGAAACTACTTTTTTTTAGGTATTAAATAAAAATATGCAAATTGTATTAATAGTTTTTTTTTTTTAATGGAATGCTATAAGTATTTTCCTTAAAAAAGAAAAACAATTTTTTTTTAGGTCTTGGATGAAGTGGTAATCCACTGAAATTAAACTCTCACACAACTGTGAGGTCTCGGGTTCGTACCCGGGTCACGACGTCCAGCCTTGCAATTTCGACATTTGCCAGTTGAGCTAGGACTTCTAGACAGAAAAACAATTATTTTATAACAATATATAATGTAATCAATTGGACCTTTATATGCTACTGTATATAATATATAATATAATAACCATGAATTGAATGTTGATTAAATTATCATATAAAATTTGAATGTTGACTAAATTAACAATAAAAATGACTAAACAAGCAGACACACCGTAAATGTTAGCATTTGCAATATTTGTTTCAAAAAAAAAAGCATTTGCAATATTTGTATATTATTAGAATTGCGTAGTGGCAAGGTATAGGTAGTGTTTATGTGAGGAAAATGTTACATGTCCGAGTTCGATAAAAGCCTAATTTCATACTTTTTTCTTCTTTTGGTATAAGTCAATGCGATAAACTATCATTTTAAAAACATAGTCAACATGAAGGAACATTCATTTGACGATCAAGACCGACCTAACCGACTAACGGTCAGTTGGATATGATCTAAATAAATAGTAAAAGTAATATAAAATTATTAAAACTAATGGTGACCTGCAGCTGCAGGTTTTTTCTCCTCTCCCACCGTGAGAGACATGAAATGCTCTCCCACGCTAGAAGCCGCCCAAAAGGAAATATGAAGGTAAGTAGTACTTTTTTTTTTCCTTCCTTTTTCTAATATACTACTTTTTTAAGTTAAATATTTGTTATAAATTAATCTTTTATTATTATCATTATAAATGATAAATATTAGTAATTAACTTTCAAATTGATTTTGCTATTTTGTCGGAGTTATATCAAATTAGTCATTTTAGTTTTTTACTATGAATTGATCCTTTAAATAAAAAAATTATTTACATTTGTTACTTTCCTTTAGCCAATTATGGTAAATTTTGATTTTGGATAATTTAACATTAAGATGTCATGTCTAAAAAGGGTTTATATCACAAAACATGATTATTTATCTACTAGACTCTTGACCCGTGCTATCACGCGGGTCCTACCGATAAGAAGTTAAACGAATAAGTCACAACAATGTAAACATGTATAGTTAATAGTAGTTTATGCCAAAAGGATTGATGCGTTTATGCCCAAGCTCAACTGATGTTCTTGCAATTTTGGTGTGTTTGTTTGGTGGTTCCATTTTAGAAACTCATCATCAACCTGATTTGCTCAATTGTTTTCACATCTACTGACTGAAAACTAAATTAATAATCAATTTGTGTGTTCATCAGGTGCAAGATGTTGTATCGAGAAAATCTCTACAGTTAATATCACTATTAGTGGTGTATGAGACTTGAAAGCTAAACTAAAACTTAAGACTATAGAGATGCATGATATCTGCCAAAAAAAAACTATTTCAATTTCCTCTATATCATAAATGTTGGTGCACATGACATACTAAAAAATGGGTTGTTGTGAGTTTTGAAAGATAGACTAAAACTTAAGACTATAGAGATACATGATTTCTACCATAAATCAAAACTATTTCAATTCCCCGATATCATAAATGTTGGTGCGCCATCCATGCCTAAAAATGGGCTGTTATGAGATTTGAAAGCTAAACTAAAACTTAATACTATAGAGATGCATGATTTCGGCCATAAATTAAAACAGACTTTCAATTCCCTCTAAGTCATAAATGTTGGTGCGCCTGACATGCCTAAAAATGGACTGCGAATGATGATCGAGTAAACACATAAAAGCCAAGTCAACCTGTATTCATTTAAGGAAGACTAACCAATAATATCATTTAATTATCCTTTGTTTGCTTTTAAGAGCGTTTAATCGTATCAAAACATATATGATTAAAGAATTAAATGATATTATAAGCAATTTAATACTCATGCCATTAGCTTGGTATATTCACTTGCACGGTTTTGAATATAACTACCTATATGTTATTATTTTTTGGCTTAAATATGTCTATAGTCCCTGCAAATAGGGCTCGTTTGAATTTTAGTCCCTGTATTTACTGATCCTTCCAAAATGTCCCTGCAATTACTAATCATTTGAGTTTTGGTCCTAATCTCATTTGATTACTTATGTGGCACATAATTACTGACGTGGCAAAGACGTGTTAGACTCTGACTGGAAAAGGACTTGGATGACTCAGCAAATTGTACCAGAAATGGCCTTTTTGCCCTTAATGAAAGTAGACAAAGGTGAAATAACTATTATACCCCTTCCTTCTTCTTCCTTCTCTCTTCCACCACCACCAACACCAATCTCTTCCATCACCACCACCATCGTGAACCCAACAACAACAAATTTAAGCCAAAATATACAAAACTTTTCTTCATTATATTCACCAGAATCAATTCAACCCCATAAAAAACCCACCATCCACTCTCTTGCTCTCATATTTTCAATTTCATTTTTAATTTCCAAATCCATTTTCGCATCATTACCAGTTTCGTTTATTATGCCAATTTTTTGTTCGATCCGTCATCAATGTCGTTGTTGGTCATCAGTGGCGGCGACACCGTCAAACTTTTGGACGTATCTGAGAAACTTTTTGTCTCTTCCTCCGTCAAACCCGACGGCCCTTGGCTTCACTCGTACTGCTGGGTTTCAAGTGGAATCACAGAAGTGAGTTCATTTCCCTCTATTTTGATTTCTAGGGTTTACATTTTCCCCAATTTGTGAAATTCAGGTATTGATGAATTTGTTTGATTTTGGTGTGATTTGTGTCTTTGAACAAATTTTGGTTGTTGAATTTGATTGGTACAGGGATTTCGATTTTGGTGTGAATTTCCCCAATCCCATTGCATTTATTCAAGCACGAACTGGTATAGGGAAGATGGATTTGGTGACTTGATAATGTCAAATTCCTTGTGATATAGGGACTATTCATGTTGCTAGTATTTGGTGATATTGATGTTCATGATGATCCGATGGTGACTATTGAATCTGGGTTTTGAAGGAAGAAGAAGAAGAAGACGATAGGGGTATTATGGTGATTTTCGCATTTGTCTGGTCTTAATAAGGGAAAAAGGGTCATTTTCGTTGGTTTTTGCTGAGCCATCACTGTCCTAACCCAGTCAGCGTGTGCCACGTCATTGCCACATATCTAATCACATGCCACATCAGTAATCAAATGTGTTTAGGACTAAAACTCAAATGATTAATAATTGCTGGGAGGTTTTGGAAGGATTAGTAAGTACAGGTACGAAAATTCAAACGAGCCCTATTTGCAGGGACTATAGACATATTTAAGCCTTATTTTTTTAAGAACGTGCAACACTTATTTTTTTATTTTTTTCAATACGATTTTGACAAAAAATTAAATGCAGTTCGGTAGCACCGGTAGTGTCAATGACACGCATGCGATAGGATTATTATATTTGGCAACGCAACAGCAGAAATTGAAATTCAGGTGAATATCGAGAAAAAAAAGGATAACATCTTGAAATATATTTAAAAAATTCTTATATAATGGTTGACCATTCTTATAATTTTTTAAAAAAATCCGTAGGCATGAACTTCTAAGGCAAAAAAAAATGTAGAATGATAAGTTGCATTACTGTTTTAAAAATATTATGACTTTTGTTAGTGCGGTTGTATTGTCGCTATATTAATGACACCATGCTATGAAGCTTAATTAGAAATTTCTGCAGGCATATCCTTGACATTATTTTTTGGCTCCATGAAGCTTAATTGAAAGGACTAATTTGTTATAAGCATCAAACTTAAAAGACCATGTGAATTATGTAACACCCTAATTTTCGACGGTAATTTTATATAATAATAATTATGGTTTTAACGAAAAAAGATGTCACACGCATTCATTCATTTTTCACATAATAAAATAATAGAGAGTCACATAAAACAACCGAAGATACTTCATAGAAATTTCATAAATATTAATATGTGGTCTTTAACCTCATTTGGGAAAAATAGCATAAAACATCATAGTGTTTAAACTTCATAATTTAGAGACATTCAACGTTTAACCACAACCCAGTGTTACAGATCAGAGCACATATTTATTCGACTACTTAATATCACAAATAACAGCTACATGAGTATATCATTGTCGGCACCTTCTAAGCATCCCGCAAGGCTAAAACTCCTCCCTGAATATATGTACCCTAAAGGTACAGACACCAAAATGCACAAACAACAGCAAAGGAGTGAGAATTCACATCATATCATATATTGAGATACATGAATAATAAAGTAGATAATCATATCATCATCGGTCCTTCATCACATTATCATCAATCATTCATCATATCATCGTTAGTCATTCATCATATCATCATCATAATATCCATACAATTTATTTCATAAACATCATTAACACATACATCAGATGCACACCTTTAATACACACACACACACACACCATATTCACATCATTATCACATATCACAGTTCACCTACACATGACCAATATGCAGCATACTTCATTCCTAGACCTACATGCATGCCGGTACCGGATCCTATCGTTATATCGATGTAGTTCAGAGATGTGTTACTGAAACATACATTTCGTCATTCGTCATTATTGATGACATGTCATCTTATGTTATTCTTAGCATATTTTCAATCATTTTCAATAGGTTTTAGCAGCAAAAAGGAGGAGTATTAGAACGATTGCTTATGATTTCGGGACTTTTGTAGTGCTTTCTATATTTGAGTCTGTAATTCTAGTTTTCCCTAAACATAGCAATTTTAGGGGGTTTTTGAAGTAATTCATGAAAAAATGATGCAACTTGGTAAATCAAGAACATTCGAAGATTTTTGAATACTTAGGAAGACCAAGAATGAATATTCAAGAGGCTTCAAGAGACTGACAGGAGGGAGGAATTATGTTTCAAAGTTCCGAGGCAAGTTATTTGAAGACGAAGACCAAAAACGATGGAAAATTGGAGAAACTGGGCCCGGGAAAGAGTGTCATACACCTAGCACATTTACCATGTGCCTAGGGCATGATTCTTACAAACCATACGCCTAGCACATGGCCATGCGCCTAGGGCATTTCCAAGCACCTAGGGCACGATTTTTGATGCACTCACATGCGCTAGGCACATGGCCATGCGCCCCGTGCATCTGAAAAGCGCGGAGTGCAAGCGTCTTTTTCTGCTTTTTTGTGGGTAAAGCCCGCACTTTTAGCCTGTGTTTGGATTCACGGGTGGAGCATAAATTGCGCATCCCCAAGCATTTTTCACTGTGATTTAAAGAAGCTCCAAAAGCAAGCTTCTCCTCCAACGTGGTTTGTTGCCGGTGAAGTGATAAATCCACCACTAAAACAAACATGTTATTAGTTTCATTGTTAAAACCGAATGAAAATGAAATTGATACATAAATTCTTATTATTACTACACCTTGTTTAAGAATATCCGGTAAAAAGTTATCAACTAATCATAGCTTAGTAGGAATATAGCTTTCTTAGCATTTCATAAGGATTCTTGATTTAAATGTCTTTACATAAAGATTTAGTGGCAGTGAGATAATTATAAGTTAAGAGAAATCCAATCAAGCTTCAAAATCTTTTTCCTTAACATTTTATTTTCTAATCAAATTTTTATTATTTAAATTCCATAAGGACCGACCGAAGTCATTTTGGGATATTCAGTTTCTTTTTCAAGAAGGGCAGATTCAGAAGAGCAATATGTTTCATGTGGCAAAGGGATAATGCTTTACATATTAGGATATCTGCTAGTGCTATAATTTGAATAAGATAAAAAATTCAAATTGTTTAAAATCTCTAGAAGAAACAATCATTTAAAACGTTTCAATATATTCGCATGAAACTCCTGTGAATCTATTATCATATTCATTCATAAAACACATTTGAAATCTCTTGTTTGTTGATAAAAAAATAAAAGAAAATCATAATCATAAGCCTTTATCCCTATAATTAAGCAACATTTTCAGTAACAAACAAGAATTTTCAAAATTGAATCCATGAAAGACCAGTATCATTTCTTTCTTTTTCAGAGCAAATACATTTCCAAAATTGATTTATCTCTCTTCTTAGGTTCTGTTTAGATCAGTTTATATGATTTTATCTATTGGCATATGAACTTATGAAACCATTTGTTAGAGCTTATGAAAACAGTCTATGACTTGGCCACGAACTGTTTTCAGCTTATTTTCGTAAGCTCTTTAGGATAGCTTATATAAAAACAATTCATCTTTATTCCATCTTTTGTCATTGACATAGCTTATACATAAACACTTATAGGATAAGATCTTATACTATAAGTGCTTAATTAAGTTGTTTATATTCAAATATAGCCTTATATAAAGAAAGATATACATATATTACAAAGAGATTGCATAATTTAAAACAGAAAATAATAACCTTTTCTGAACTCTTGATTCAGTCAAGTATCCATATAGCTAGGAAAGTTTAATTGCATAATCTAATCATGTATTCGATGCATTGGCTAACAATGTTAAAAGTAACCTCATTTAATCTATGCATCTAGAAAATTAAATGAGGTTAACGACGTTTCTTAATCTATGTAAAAGTAGTTTGTTCTTGTTTATAATTGAATTCAAAGGGATTAGTTTAATCATTTAAGGGTTGAATATGTTTTTGGTCCCTATATTTTGTGCGATTTTGAGAATAGTCCCTACATTTCAATAAATGTTTTTAAAATCCCTATATTTTTCCTCCATTACCGAAATTATTATCTGTGTCTTTTTGTCAGTGTTAGAGTCGCGTAAGATGTCTGTATTGAGGTTTCATAGCTTGAAGGTAATAAAAGAAACAAGCAACTCCTAACACACAGATACTTTGTTTTCAGATTCTGTAATTTGGTATCATTTTCAGAGACGGAAAGCACAAAAGCTCAAGAAAGGACCTTTGACATTGAAACATTCAAACGTTAAAGCATAAAACAGAACAAGTGCATAGCAGAAAAACTTGATGCCATTAAAACACCATAAACCTTTACAAACAAGACCTGCTTCACCATTGCCTTCTCTCCTTAGAATGGTAAAGGAAACAAGAATTATGTGTATTTTATCAAGCCAAGAATGGTTTTGTGTTACATTTGGAAGCATATAAAATGCACTCCATTCTTTGTAAAAATCATTGTAAAAGTCTCTGATTGTAATAATCCAGTGTTATAGTCTAGCTGGTCCTTGATAGAACGAAGAACTGTTGCACATAGATGTGTTGGTACACATTCTATGAAGAAAAGATGGAGCCACCTGAGAATTTGTATAGCAGTGAACAAAGTGACATTGTCAAAATTCCCCAAACTAATTTCTCGAGTTGGATGCCATTGAATTCACCGAAATTCCATCTGACAACAAAGTGACATATCAATCAATTTTTTATCACTTAACATTTAAAATAGAAATAAAATGAAAATCACAGTAAAAGCCCAAATGACATCCTCAAGTCTCATGTTTTCTGGGCAGACACAAAAAAGAAAAGCAGATAATTAACGTTAAATAGACTAAAAAAGACGGGACACATAGTCATGAGAATAGCAAAGAGGAATTGTGCTTGTAAATTTGTTGCAGAAAACTTTGAAACATAGTTTCATAAGACCTTTACAAAAGTAAGTCAAATATGTTCCATTATAGTGCTTGAATACAAACCATTGTAATAGATGAAATTCACAGTGTCAGCCTCGTCCCTTGTCTGCGTCAAGATCATGAGGCTCTGTGTTGAATCCAAATCAGCTTTGGATGAAATAAACAAAGACCGGAATTTTCTTTGTTGCAAACGTGCATGCCTTGCTATCTCTTTATTGCAGCAAGAACAATAAAAATGCAGCACGCTGCATGTATCTGCTCTATGCAAGATTGGGTTAGAAGCAATTAAATTAAATAATATTAAAGAAAATTAAAGCTCTTGTATATAATTTCTGTCAAGACCATTTTGTTACACATGCACATAAAATGTAGCAGCATGTAGTTTAAGTACTTGTGTAACATAGAGACTGATTAAAACTGAAACAAGATTTATATTACTGAATAGAGATGATTACAACAACACAATTAGAGAACAATAGGGCGAAGAAAAAGATTTAGGAGGAATGTGACATTTTAGATTGGCTTCCCTACCAATGTGAACATGGCACGTTGCCCATAAGTATGTTAGAATAGCAAACCCGTTCAAAAATCAATAGATTAAAGAAACAGTACATAATGAACACACGATGTTTGGTAACGAAGTTCGGCCAATATCGCCTACGTCTCCGACTGCAGAGCAGCTGCAGTTCCTTTTTATTATGAGTGAAATGTTAAGGTTTACAATGCACAACTTGTATATAAACACTATTGTCCAGATTACAACATCACCATCACACAACAAACTATGATACCCTCTTTGAACTTTGAATTTTTCTTTATCATCATCTACTGATCTTTCCTTCAATTCTTATCACTTTGAGAACTTAGACAAGTGTTCAATTTGTTCTTTTTTCATTGCGAGAGATTTGAAATTGAAACCTTATTGTCGACAACTTGAAGCAAAAATGGCATCTTTCCATAAGCTTCACAGTATCCTATTACTTCATCCAAACCTACAACATATGGTAGCAACATTTTCGTTCATAGGCTTTCTTTAAAGTGTAACCAGAAGGATTTTTCTAGTAATTATCTCATCTCATCAGCGGATGTATCCATGAATTGATAAATCGAGCATTTATAAATGGAAAAATTTATATAATAAAGATGTAGTCCAATCAAAATGTACATTCAATGCATTAAGTTCCAACCATACAAAGATCCATATGAATTTTTTAAAACTGTGCAGCAATTAGCCAAGTCTCCAAGAGTTAAATGATTGAAACTTACCTCATGATAATTACAGGCATTCATGAAAAGGTATTGGATTTACCGTAAACGTCCGGGAGGTTAGCAAACAGAAGAAGCTCTTGCAGTTACTTTGTTCTTCAGCTGCAATCTCTCCTTGCCACTGATGATGAATTGGTTGGGAGTGTCTCACCAGCTGAATCAGCATCTACCAATCTGAAGAGAACACAGTCCACATGGGTCAGAGAACTTTTGTAGAGTGGCTGGCAGTCTATTTTTCACCATACATCAACAAATGAAAGTGTGTCGAGAAATTTCTATTCGACTATATCTACAAAGCAAAAGATATGGACTGGTTTTCAAAAGACATCTGATGGAAATTGGTTTTAATTGCTAAGAATTGAATCCGAGATACAATTTTTATTACTGAATATAGGCCAATTACAATAACAAAATTAGAGAAAAGTAATGAGAAGAAAAGGATTTCAGTGGATTGTGACAGTCTACGCTAGTTTCCCTGTCAAAATTTGAGAGTATAGCACAAGTTGGCTTACTTCTTAAGCATCTCGTAATTAATACCGAATACAACATAGCCAGTTCAAAGTATCAATAAGAAAAACAGATGATTTATGTTAAAATATGACAAATAATCATGTGACAGAGGAAAGGTGATTATTAAGGAATTGTTTTATAAGCCTCTCGTATTGCTAAAAAGACCCTCAGATTTAACGGATCTTAACTCCGGATTGCACAAAATCTATTGAGAGTGATGACCCGATCTCTGTTTTTTGGATCAGAGTGTAACTCCTGATTGGCTTACTTTAGAGGTTGAGCAATCTAGGGGGCCAATAGAGCAAAATCACCATTAATAAGTAGAAAGTAACATTAATTTTAAAACAAAATTTTACAAATATTATGTGATGGAGTAGTAGTTAACAAAAGACAAACAGAAATTAAACTATTTGAAGGAATTTGTGTGCCAAGCAGTAAGTTACCTGAAGAGGGAGAAGCAGTCTCGATATTAAAAGCCTTTCATGTAAAGATTTTGAGCCAGTGATATAATTATATGTAATCTTAATTATGTTTGAATTTAAACATAGGGAAAAGATGATGTGATGCAATTTATATTACCAAAAGAGAGTGTCAAAGTATGCAGAAATGAAAGATTCACAAACATATGACACCATCCAACATGAAATCTAATAGAAATGAGAGAAAATTGAGAGAATTGTAAAATCAATTTTTCATATATTCATGAAATGAAATTCTGCTCCGAATAATATGATTGCGATGGTTAATATATGAGCTTATCCTACACTCTTATTGGAGTTAACATACACTCCCTAAACTAACTCCGACACAGTTTTATAACTGTCAGTGACTAACAAACTGTTGTGTTTTATTGAATTTCACTAAATTGGCAAGTCAACTTCTAATGAAGAAAAGACGGAGCCACCTGAGAATTTGTATAGCAGTGAACATGTAGACTGTTATCCAAACATCATCGAAGCTCCCGTCCACCATGAGAACAGAGGTATTTTCTCGAGTTGGATGCCACTGAATCCAGCAAAATTCCCTTTGACAAAAAAGTGACATGTCAATCAATTTTTGATCACTTCTTAACACTACAAAATAAAAATAAAATGAAAATCGGAGTAAAAGGCCACATGACATCCTTACCATGTAATCGATTGATGCAATTTAACCATTGGCTTCTTTTCTCATGTCTCACGTTTTCTGAGCCGACACAAAAAGAAAAGCAGACAATTAACATTAAATATACTAAAAATTACGGGACACAAAGTCAGAAGAATAGCAAATAGGAACTGTGCTTTTCAATACAAGATGTTCAGAAGACCTTAATAAAAGAAAATGAAATATGTTTCATTATAATGCTTGAATACAAACCATGAGCAAATTGGAATGGATAGAATTCACACAATGTCAGCCTCTTCCCTTGCTTGCATCAAGATCATGATACTATGTTGAATCGAAATCACCTTTGGATGAAAGAAACAAAGACTGAAATTTTCTTTAGGAAAAAACTTAGGTACAATTCCTTAGGTGCTTTTCGTATGGTTCTTAACTAAATTCACCATGATTTCCTTAAAAAGTTTGTTATCTCCAAAAAAGTTGTATTTTTAGTTAAGAACCATACGAAAAGCATCTAAGGAATTGTACCTAAGTTTTGTACTTTTCTTTATTGCGAATGTGTGTGCCTTTCTACCTCTTTATTGCAGTAAGAACAATGCATTCTCTAGCAGAAAGTAAGCAGATTGTAAATTAAATTATTCTTAAAAATGCGAACGGATTTCAAATCTCAAAACTTTTGTATCCTTAGGTTAAAAATTATTATTATTATTTTTTGTCAAGTTACAGTACAAAATTTAATCAACACTCTCTAGGTTAAAAAAATTGTTTCCAATTTCTAAAGTTATTTCAGATATGGACACACATATAGAACACAGTCCATACATCAAAATATTGTGAAATAAGATGCACATAGGTTGTAATTCACCTGAAGAGGAAAAAAGATGTGTTGGGGAACTCCATTTGGGTAAAAGATGACAATCATCATTTACCAGAATACCCTCAAACTGTCCCAAAGCATACAAAAATCACCATTCCAAACTCAAAATCCTCTTATCCTGGGAAAAAAAATTGAAGTCAGAAAATAAGAATATAAAATAGTGAAATAAAATTAAGAAGAATAACGAAGAGATTTGATGCAGTTGTTTGGTTAATAACTAGAATACCGTTACCCGTGCGATGCACGGCTAAAACTACGTTTGATTGAATTATATGAAACATCGTCAAAATCGAATATATTTATGTAATATTTATTTTTATTAATTTAACGATATTATTCATCACTTCAAATAATATGAAGAATGAAAATAAGATTTAGATGCATTAAAGTTTGGGTGATTAGTTGACAAAAAAAAAGTTTGGGTGATTAGACAAAAGCATATCATTTGAAAGCATATCATTTGATCAAATAATATCATTTACATAAGTTGTACATTAATTTTGCACGTCCTCGAAGATAAATACATTCTAATGTTAAGTAGGAATATGATGCAAACTATGAGGGATTACATTGGCAATCTAAAGGGCATAACTATCTCAAATACACAGGAAAATATCATATCATATAAAAAAGAGCAATGTTATTTGAACAACCTTTTCTTGTGACAACTTGTTTGACAACCAAATTATACAAAGAAATTGAGGTAGTGACACAAAAATAAAAGCAATAGAGAGAGAAAGTAGAAGGACAATGTGAGTATGAGACAGAAATTTGTCAAAAAATAGTTGTTCAAATATCATTTCTCTATAAAAAAAAAAAAAAAAATACCCAATTGTCATTGGAAGATCTACAAAGGCATGTCAATCCATCAACCGATATTTTTTACATTCATATGACATTCCACAAAAGAAATTACACAATTATATTTTAATTAATTGATTCGTCAATGACAATTATTTAAAAGTGGTACACTAATTTCGCACATCATGCAAGACATCCACATGTTAAATATGAATAGGATGCAATTAATGAGAGATTACACCGTGTCTTCAAGATATCAACATTCATAACAAATATTATTACATGCTCCATTTTGAAAACTCTAGTTGTGTGTGGATGGTTGCTTTGGATTAAGATTTGTGGATTTTGTATACTCTCGAAGGTTGTTGTTTTTTTAACCATTTTGGTTATTTTTTCTTTTGTTTATATGGGTCAGGTTTTGCATGCCCCAATCTTTTGTACTATTTCTCGATTTTAATCTACTTACAGTGTCGTATATTTAGCATATGTTTGGTTATAATTATGTTTAATGTCACCGCAAGTATCATACCATGATGAAGTTGGAGCCTGTTTTGTCAGTGATCTCACAGTTGGTCAGTGCTATCATATATTGTTTCCTTTAGCATTGGCTTATATATTATATTGAGATTTAGAAGTTATTTTAAAAAATATCCAACATTCCATGATAATATCTTCAGTTTGATCTTAAGTTTTAACTTTTGTATGATTTGGCGGGAAAAAAAAATCAAGCTTTACATGACAGATAATGTAAACTAAGATGTTTTTTCTGATGTCAAGCTTCAATTTCAAACATATATCTATGTTCTTCTTTTTGTTCAAGGCTTTCAACTGTTTTTCAATGTTCGGATCCAACGCTCAATTATTACCACAAGATGAAGGTACCCTTCATTTCTTTTACAAATGCCTCTAAAGGTCAATAGATGCAAAGTAGCAGCATTGAAGAAAAATGCACGGAAAAAATTCGACTTCACTTACGTAATTTAAGCACAAAGAATGAATTTTAGCTTGTATGAAGAACAAAAACTATCCTATGTAAATAAGAAACTCATAGTTTTTGCATTAAAATTACTCTATACAATTTAATGAAATGAATAAACCAATTTTTTAGTGTTTAAAGAATAACAATAAGTTAGGCGGGCTGGACTGTTAGCTCGGGAACCCATACAGAGCCGGGTTCAGGCTCTATTATTCCAGCACATATTTAAAGAGGGTTTTTCAGCCCGACCCTAAAAAGCATGTTACCCGCTTGGCTAGCCCAAAACGGGCCAGATAACTTGTTTTGACAACTCTAGTTGTGTGTGGTTGTTTGCTTTGGATTATGATTTGTGGATTTGGATACTCTCGAAGGTTTTTTTTTCCATCTATTTTGGATATTTTTTCTTTTGTTTATATGGGTTAGGTTTTACATACCCCAGTCGTTTATACTATTTCTCAATTTTAATCTACTTACGGTGTCGTATATTTAACATATGTTTGGTTATGATTATGTTCAATGCCACCGGAAGTATCATACCATTAAGATGTTGGAGTCTGTTTTGCATGTGATCTCACAGTTGGTCAGTGCTATATTGTTTCCTTTAGCATTTACTTAAATATTATATTGAGATTTAGTGGTTATTTAAAAAAAATATCCAACATTCCATGATAATATCTTGAGTTTGATCTTAAGTTTTAACTTTTGTATGATTTGGCAGAAAAAATAAAATCAAGCTTTACATGACAGATAACATAGACTAAAATGTTTTTTCTGATTCCAAGCATCAATTTCAAAAATGTATTATTTTCTTCTTTTTGTTCATGGCTTTCAATTGTTTTTCAATGTTTGGATCCAACGCTCAATTATTACCACAAGATGAAGGTACCCTTCATTTATTTTTCAAATGCCTCTAAAGGTCAATAGATGCAAAGTAGCAGCACTGAAGAAAAACGCACAGGAAAAAATCGACTTTCCTTACGTAATTTAAGCACAAAGAATGAGGTTTAACTTGTATGAAGAATAAAAGCTATCATATGTAAATAAGAAACTCATAGTTTTTGCATTGAAATTAATCTATATAATTTAATGAAATGAATAAACCAATTTTTTACTGTTTAAAGAATAACAATAAGTTAGGCGGGCTGGCCTGTTAGCCTGGGAGCCCATATAGAGCCGGGTTCAGGCTCTATTATTCCAGCACATATTTAAACACGGCTTTTCAGCCCGGCCCTAAAAAGCCTTTTACCCGCTTAGCTAGCCCGAAACAGGCCAGATAACCCGTTTTGACAGCTTTAGTTATGTTTTGTTGGTTGCTTTGGATTATGATTTTTGGATTTTTTATACTCTCGAAGGTTGTTGTTTTTTTTATCCATTTTGGTTTTTGTTTCTATGGGTTAGGTTTTACATGCCCCAGTCTTTTGTCATATTTCTCAATTTTAATCTACTTACAGTGTTGTATATTTAACATATGTTTGGTTATAATTATGTTCAATGCCACCGCAAGCATCATACCATGATAATGTTGGAGCCTATTTTACCAGTGATCTCACAGTTGGTCAGTACTATCATATCGTGTTTCCTTTAGCTTTGACTTCATTATGATATTGTAATTTAGTGATTATTGTAAAAAATATCCAACATTCCATGATAATATCATGAGTTTGATCTTAAGTTTTAACTTTTGTATGATTTGGCAAAAAAAATAATATCAAGCTTTGCATGATAGATAACATAGATTAAGATGTTTTTTTTTCCTGATTTCAAGCTTTAATTTCAAATATGTATCTATTTTCTTCTTTTTGTTCATGACTTTCAATTGTTTTTCGGTGTTTGGATCCAACGCTCACTTATTACCACAAGATGAAGGTACCCTTCATTTCTTTTTCAAATGCCTCTAAAGGTCAATAGATGCAAAGTAGCAGCACTGAAGAAAAACGCACGGAAAAAATTCGACTTCACTTACGTAATTTAAGCACAAAGAATGAGGTTTAACTTGTATGAAGAACAAAAGCTCTCCTCCCTCCTTTTCATACTTCTCCTTTTTTATTGGACAATCTTCAATCGACAACCTCAAAAGAGAGTTGGGTAGAGCCTCCTTCTCTGGCAAGCTCTCAAGACTAGGGCAGTTGAAAATACACAGTGTTTTGAGAGATTTGAGGTGGAGAAAACCCTTGTTGTTCATTTTTCTTAGCTTTGAACAATTTCTCAACACAAGAGTGTCTAGAGTTGGTGGCAGCAATTTCTTATCTTTCAAATTTGCTCCTGCGGCATCTTTGGGATTAATGACATGTTCCAATCCTGAAATACAAAGTTTCCCTTGAAGACGATTGAGATTACCCAACTCCTGAATATTAGACCCATTCTCCTCTCCCACAACAAAATCACTCAGTGTTTGAAGATGGTTTAGATTTCCTATCTGCTTTGGCATTTTCTTTATTTTACAGCCATCGAGATTAAGATGTCGTAAACTCACAAGTTTGTAAAAATCTGAAGGGAGTTTAGTTAACTTAAAACACTTTTTCAATATTAGTGTCTCCAATTTATTCAGCTTACAAATTGAGTCAGGCAACCTTTCAAATACTGATTCAGTCAGGTCTAGATATCACAAAAGCTTTAGATTTCCTATCTCACCTGATAGCTCTCTGAGTTTACAACCACATAATGACAACATCCGCAAATATTTTAGTTTCGAAAATAGATCACGCTGCAAATTGATGCTTATCATGAAGCATTCTTCACCATAGCCTCGTGGTACTACCAACAAGCTGCGTAATCCTTTGATCTCAGGAATGTGATTCAATATTCCCACACCATCTTTCAAATCAAGAGAGCAGCAAACGTGACGTGTTCTTTCAAATTTATCTTGCACGCTATCACCCTCAATTTGTAAGCAAAACTCTTGGGACTCTGATTTTGCCAAATCATTGACAAGATCATGCATGACTATACTCTTATGATCATCTAGTCATTGTTAGAAAAATGAAATGGACTCTAAATGATCAAAGAATTCAATACCCAACTCTTCTTCACTTTTGTGATTTTAAGTTTTTCAACCAACCCTTTATTGAAGAAGTCTTTGAAATCACTTGAGGCAAACCTATCAAGATTCAAGAGTGACTTGAAAGAATGAAGAAAGAAATGCTCCACCAATCAGCTCTGCCATGATATTGTAGTCAAATCGCGAGAGGTTTACTGCAAAACGATAATCAGTTGTTATCTTCGGTTAAGCAAAATAGATTTTAATATGACTCACTATGCACTTGTAATAACAACTATATATATTGCAAGCAACGAAGAAAGATCACTTTTGTTACTGTAACTAAATCATTTGTGACTTTTATATTGCTTTATCACTGTTGTTTTTAGAAATCAATTTTTTTATTAGAAATGAGAAAGTACAAAGAGTGTGATTGATTTCTCTGGTTGCTTATACACAATAATTCTTGCATAAACACAGTTCAATTGAACTTCATATACTAAAATTATTAATTCATGATAATTTATTAGTTTTTTGAATTTTTCTAATAGATTTTGTACTCTTGTTTATTGTATCTGATAAACACAATGTCCAACCAAGTAATTGTACTAAAATAGTGAATGAGCTTTAATTACCGCTCTGGAGTATATGTGTTTAATCAATGGAGTGTTTCTATGGTTGAAAAAAAAAAGAAAAAAAAATTGAACCCAGGTCATTGCATCGCATGTAAAATGAAATGGTAATTAATCAATGGAGTGTTTCTATGGTTTGACTTTTTTAGGTAATAACCCTCCGATATTTTAGGTGAAATGTGCTCTAGTAAGTTGGAGTTTAACGAAAAGTCTGACCAATCATCATTCCATCTAAAATCAAACACAGGTTTTCTTGAACAATTCATCATTTAGTGAATCTTATTAATGACTTAATTCACTATTAGAAAAAGCAAAATTAGCGAGGGAAATTAGTGACGGAAAAAATGAAATTCCTCACAAATTCCTTAGTCGCAAAATTTAGTGACGGAATTAGAGAGAGATTTCACGTTTTCCCTCACTAAATATCACTCACTAATTTTTGTTTTTTTAGTAGTGTAAGAGTTAAGTCCAACTAAAACGGTTGACAAAATAAAAATAGTAAAACGGTCGATAAAAAAACTAGTAAAAGAATATTTTTTTCTAGAGGGGAGTAAAAGATTTTATTAAATACTTCAAATGTGAAAATGAAAAAAATAGGATTTTTACTGAGCATTGAAAGAATCAGATCATTTTCTCATAATGACATGAAATTATGTTTAAAACATTCATCATTCTTATCTAAAATGTGATATTCGTCAAACTTTGATATTTGTTTTTTTTAAGACCAAACTTGATATTATTTCTTCAAAAGGAAAAATCAAACTTGATATTATGTTTCAAATATTCGTCAAACTTCTATACATACAATTTACATGAAGCTTAGAGTTCTAAAATAAATTAAAGATTTATTAATTCAGGGCAATTTATTAATTTTATTTTTTTGATTTTAGTAAATGAAAAAATTATTAATACTAATATTTCGAACTTTTTTTTTTGGATAAATCGGGAGAGTGGACATGCATTAAGAGAAAACACCGACATCTCAACTAGGTTGGTACCCCAATTTTTTCGAACTTTTTTCTTTTTTGAAGAAACTAAAATGGATTAAAATACTGAAAGCCTGAAGATTTCAGCACAAGGAGTGCCAAAACCCCAGCTGAGAGAGTCAATTACATGAATGCAGAAACAGGCAAAACGGGAACAAAAACTACCCTGTTACATAAATATACCCAAACAAGGTAAAGGGTTCAACCACCATGAATGGTAGGAGAACACAAAGCTAGGGTGGTTCGCTTTCATCCACCAGTATGATTAAAGCTTAACCTTATCTAAAAGTTGATGAAATGAGGCTTCTTTTTGGTGAAATATTCAAGCGTTCCTTTCAAGCCAGATCACCCACACACAAGATAGCCAAATAAGATTCAGAGCTGAGCGTTTCCTGTTAGAGAAGCCGCTAAAGGTGCTAAATTGATATAAATGATCTGACACATTGTCAGGAAACACTAAGTGATAACCAAGCCAGTGAGAAATACCATACCAAAGCCTGCCAAAAAAATCACAAGAGAGGAATAAGTGTTTTGCATCTTCGATCAAGCTGCATCCACCCACGCATAACTGTGCATTCGAATGTAAAATGTGACGTTTGATTAAATTGTCCGTCGTTGGTAATCTATTACGTAACAAGCGCCAGGCGAAGAGGCTGATTTTCAGGGGCACTTCCTTATTCCAAATTTCAGTCATGTGAGTAACCACCAAATTGTTACTGGTGAATGTCAAGAGATGATTATAAGCACTTGTGACTGTATAACTGTTGGAGGCATGCAAGTGCCAAATCCACCTGTCAGAGTGAGTAGGCTGCAAAACAATATTAGATAAAAT